>Ga0209533_1003021_pt1 | contig 15040 bp, 19 predicted proteins | sample COG_04_FD_184748 | JGI IMG/M metagenome (GOLD analysis project Ga0209533, IMG submission 184748) | Pelagic Microbial community sample from North Sea - COGITO 998_met_04 (SPAdes) (version 2) | ecosystem: Environmental > Aquatic > Marine > Neritic zone/Coastal water | place: Helgoland, sampling...
ACTAGGGAAATTAACACCAAAAAAGTACGCAGAAATTAATTTTAATGGAGCTAGCTCCATTAAAATTAAAAACAATAAATTTGATAATAGTAGAAATTTAAACAGTCCTAATTAGGGGAAGCTTACAAAAGCACTTCGAGTTACTCAAATTGTTTTGATGGATATCAAGGAGAATACTACTTTGGTGATGATGTAACTTTCAATAATGGTAATGATTATATAGTAAAATATGTAAATAAGAACATTCCAAATAATGAAATAAACTCTGGATATTTAATAGTCCATTTTAATATAAATTGTTTAGGAAAAGTTGGTAATTTTGGACTAATTCAAATGAATAGAGAATTTAAAGCAACCTCTTTCACAAAAGAAATTGTAAATCATGTAATTAATAAAGTAAGCGAATTAGAAGATTTTCCAGCTACCTACTCACAATTAGAATGGCTCGACTACAAAGATATTCATGCCTTTTTAATGTTTAAGCTTGAAAATGGTAAAATAACAGATCTATGTCCTTAAAACAAAAAATAATTAGTTTAGTTATATTATTAATAATTTCTAGTTGTAATAAAAAAACAATTACAGGTTATTCCTCATTAGATGAAAATAAAAAAGGTGAATTAGCAAATTGGTATCATGAAATGTCAAACTATTTTTTGCAACCATCAGAACTCTACAGAATATATAAAGACTCTGCTTTAGTAGTTCAACCAAATAATGTAGATTTAAGACAAAGACTTTCTTATTCATACAAAAAAGTTGGGGAACATATTAAAGCAATGGAAGTCTTAAATAAGGCTGTTGAGATTGACACAGCAAATGGAAAGACAGATGCATTAGAATATAGAGCTTGGACTCTTTTATACTATTATAGAGATTATGAAGGAGTTATTAGAGATGTTGACTTAATCGAAAAGATTACAGGAAATTCTTATAATTCTTGTTGGGGAGAACCTTGCGGTTTTCACAAAGGACAAGCATTATATAAATTAAATGACTTTAAAAAAGCTATTGAAACATTTGAAATAGTCAATTCAGAAGAAGAAAAATTAGGTTTTGATACTAACGACAATTATATGATTTTCTTTTATACTGGAAGATGTTATTCAAAAATGAAAAATTATAAGAGAGCTATACTTTTCTATGAAAAATCTCTAGCGTCAGTAAAACAATTTCCAGAAGCGTATTATCAATTAGGCTTGATTTATAAAAAATTAAATAATTATAAAAAAGCTAATGAAAATTTCAAATTAGCAAAAGAGTATATAAATTACGGAATGAGCGAACCTTATGTAGAACGTTTTGATGAAGTTTTTCAATATATGATAGATAATGAACTGAAAGAATAATGAAAGAGTGTATTATAAAAATAGAGGACTCAAAGCCAGTAAATTGAAGATCTAGCTTCCCAGATAGCGCGAGCGTCCCGCTCGTGACAGCAAGAGTAAGAAGAAAAAAAATGAATAGAAAATATATAATACGAGTATATGAATAATTTTAGTTTATTTAACGGCACAAGCGGGACGCTTGCGCCAACAGGGTGAAATGAAAAACATTTGGTCATTTTAAATAATATTTAGATATTTGTATAAATAACTAAATAAAAAATGAATTCTCTATTTAAAGCTCTTAATGATGAAACTCGCAGACAGATTGTCGAGTTACTAAAAGTGAAAGATATGAATGCTGGTGAAATTGCGGAACAATTCAATATATCCAAACCGAGTATTTCACATCATCTTGACATTTTAAAGAGTGCAGATTTAATAACAAGCGAGAAAAAAGGACAATTTGTAGAATATTCATTGAACACTAGCATATTAGAAGACTTAATAAACTGGATACTAACTTTAAAAAAATAAATTATGAATCTAAAAAAGGAATTACCATTAATTGTAATTGTATTATTGCCTTTTATATATTTGGCATATGTCTGGAATGAATTGCCTGAAAAAGTTCCTATGCATTGGAATATTAAAGGAGAAATAGACAGATATGGAGAAAAATCAGAATTAATAATTATACCGATTTTATTACCTCTACTTGTATATATTATTTTCCTTGTTATCCCAAAAATTGACCCAAAGAATAAACTGAATAAAATGGGAAACAAACTTCAATCTATAAAATTTTTATTGACTACATTTATGTCAGTTTTAGCTCTATTTATTATTTATTCTGCAAAAAATAAATCATTCGTTAATCCGAATTATATTGTATTGTTAATCGGGATTCTATATATAATATTGGGAAATTATTTTAAGACAATAAAAGCCAATTATTTTATCGGAATTAGAACACCTTGGACTCTAGAAAATGAAACAGTCTGGAAAAAAACTCATAAATTAGGTGGGAAATTGTGGCTCACAGGAGGAATTATTGTTATGATAACAAGTTTAATTTTGGAAAAAGAAATGAATTTTACAGTATTTTTAATAATTACAGGAATAATTTCAATAATACCAATAGTTTATTCATATCAAATATTCAAGAAGCTAAAACACCCCCGATAGCGCGAGCGTCCCGCTCGTGAGAGCAAGAAAAAAAAGAAATAGAATAAACAATGAGTTGAACATATAAGACGAGTATATGAATAATTTTAGTTTATTTAACGGCACAAGCGGGACGCTTGCGCCAGCAGAGGCAGCAGGTTTGTACATAATGCAATAAAAACGATATGCTTAATAAAATTTTCAAAATCGTTGGAATAGTAATAGCGATAGTTATTGTACTCGGAGGTATTGGAATAAACGACTTCAATCCAGATGCAAATTTAATTTTGAATTTCATAAAGGAAAATCCAAAAAGGACAGCGATAAAATTAGTGAGAAATGATTCTTTAATTGCTGAGAGACATCCTAACAAATTAATGCCTTTGGCGAGCACGGTAAAAATTATTTTGGCAATTGAATACGCATTGCAATCATCGCAAGGGAAAATTAAACCACAAGAAGAAATTTCGATTGATGAACTCGCTAAATTTTATATCCCTAATACTGATGGTGGAGCACATCCAAGATGGCTGAAATCTGTAAAAAGTAAAATTAACGATAATCAAGTCCCTATCAGCGAAATCGCAAAAGGAATGATTCGCTATAGTTCAAATGCAAATACAGAATGGTTAGGAAATAAACTAGGCTTAAAAAACATCAACAACCGAATTGATAGTTTGGGAATTGAAAATCATACAGAGTTTTATAATATAGTTTCTGCATTATTTGTTGGAAAAGAAAAATTTCCTAAATTAAAAGGAAAGAAATTAGAAGAAAAATTAAAAACTTTAAGTCCCGAAGACTATATAGAAACAACGAATCATATTCACACAAAACTCTTAACTGATTCTATTTATAAAAAAGACATTGGAGATTTGGGAATGAATATGCAACGAATTTGGTCTGACAATTTACCAAGTTCTACCGTTAAAGACTACGTTGAAATTATGAAAAAAATTAATTCTAAAACATATTTTGATTCGGAAACTCAAAAATATTTAGACGAAGTTATGGAAGGACTTATGAGAAATCCTGCCAATAGAAAATGGCTTAAACACGCAGGAATGAAAGGAGGTTCAACTGCATTTGTTTTGACCAAAGCATCTTATGCAACTGACAACAAAGGAAATACGACTGAATTAGCATACTTCTTTAATGATTTAGAATTTCTAGAAAACATAAGATTACAAAGAAGTATGAATGAATTTGAACTCAAAATTTTAACTAATAAAGAGTTCAGAGATAAAATTAAAACAGAACTTAAAAACTAAAAAGGACTACGTAAACAATGGCTATAAGTAATAGCTTGCTTGCTTGACGTAGGTAAGCTCGAAAATTTCATGCCATAAAACCATAAACAAATATCTTAACTCCAATTAAGTTAAAAGTAAATAAAAATGAAAGTTACAGCCGAAAAAAATGAAAAAGTGGCCAATATGATATTCGCAGCTATTTATCCGCTTTACCTGAACAGGTTGATGAAAAATGGAAAAACCCAAGAAGAACTCAATCAAGTAATTACATGGTTTACTGGTTTTGACCAAGTTGAATTACAAGCTCTTATCGATGAAAAAGCAACCTTTAGAACATTTTTTCAAAAAGCAAAAATACATCCAAACGCACACTTGATTAAAGGCGTTGTTTGTGGTTATCGCATTGAGGAAATAGAAGATGAATTTGAATTGTATAAACAATGTAGACGCATGGAAAAGCTGATTGATGAACTGGCAAGAGGTCGTAAAATGGAGAAAATTATGCGAAAATAAGAATCTACTCCGCTACCGCACGAAATCGAAAATTCAACGAAGTTTATCTATGAGATCATTGAGTTAATTATCATCCATTTGTCCAAGCTAGGGCCATGCTTTAGCGTGACGCCAGCCGGAAGCCCTGAATAAATCAAAAGTCATTATTCTAATTTCAAAACCAAATTTGGATCGGGACAATTTGCACTGTAAAATGCTACATCATTTTGAGAAGACACGCCCGGATAATCGCCTTCAAAATCTTCAATATCTTTAATGATCTGAAAGTGTAAATGGGGTGCATAATCGCCATTTACATTGGCACTTCCTAAATATCCAATTATTTGTTTTTTAGATACTTGTGTATTTTTATATAAAGTATTGATTGATGACTTCGATAAATGACCATAAAGGGTGTAAAAGGTTACAGAATCGATGCAATGTTTTAAGATAATTGTTGGGCCATAATCGCCATAGTTGGTGTTGTCCTTAAAGCTATGCACAACACCATCAAACGCCGCCAATACGGGGGTTTCAGCCGCACACCACAAGTCAACTCCTAAATGAATATTGCGTTCATCTAAACTAGTTTTAGTGTTAAAATGAGAGCTTCTGTTGTAGATTGATCGGGTCTCCAAATAGCCCCCAAAAGCAATTGATTTGTTATGGGTTTTAAGATAATCATTAATAAAGCCGATCCACGACTGGGAACAACTCACATCAAATGCTTCAAGAGCAGCATTATTATGAGATAAATCTATAGGGATATAGGCGTCAAAATCAACTCCAGGCGCAATAACCTTTACAGGAAAATCTGACAATTTTTCCAAAAACGATTTAAAATCCATCTGATATAATTTGATCGAAAGATACGGACATTCAAAAAAACAATCCTAATATAAAAAATTAGATTAATTTAGCAGGAATAGACCAAAGGTGAGTAAAAAGAAAGCACATAAAACAGCACTTCAAGAAAAAGAAGGGGTTTCGCACCAAGAAACCACAAGTAAACAGGCGATTTCTAATTTAAAAAAGAGTCGTCAAAACCAACCCTCAACTGAGGCCTTACTAAAAGGCATCATAGCCGGAAATACAGCAGCCTTGAGCCGAGGGATTACACTCATTGAAAGTGACCACCCTACCCACAAAGACAAAGCGAATATACTTATTCAACAGTGCTTAGAACACCAAAAACCATCTATTAGAATTGGAATCACTGGCGTACCCGGCGTAGGAAAAAGCACCTATATAGAAGCATTGGGCACCACCCTAACTGCTCTTGGAAAAAAAGTTGCGGTATTGGCTGTAGATCCCAGTAGTAGCCTTAGCAAAGGCAGTATTTTGGGCGATAAAACCCGAATGGATGCTTTGGTAAAAAACCCAAAGGCGTTTATTCGTCCCTCTGCAGCTGGAGCATCCCTTGGTGGTGTGGCGCGCCACACTCGAGAAGCGATTACACTTTGTGAAACCGCTGGTTATGATGTGATTTTGATTGAAACTGTCGGCGTTGGCCAAAGCGAAACCGCTGTACATAGTATGGTTGATTTTTTCTTACTCCTAAAATTAGCAGGAGCTGGCGATGAACTTCAAGGCATCAAACGGGGAATTATTGAAATGGCGGATGCCATCATCATCAATAAAGCCGATGGAGACAATCTAACGGCTGCTAAATTGGCAAAGGTGGAATTTAACCGTGCTCTTCACTTCTACCCTACTAAACCGTCCAATTGGACGCCAAAGGTACTTTTGTGCAGTGCATTAGAAAATAAAGGCATCGCTGCCGTATGGGATTTGATTCAGGACTATATAAATCACGCCACTAAAACTGAGTATTTTGCCAAAAAACGTCAAGAACAAAATATGTTTTGGCTGCTGCAATCCATAGAAGACCAGCTAAAAGATCAATTTTTTCAAGATGAAAATATCGCTAAAGAATTAAAAACACAAATGGCGTTAATTGGAGCTAATAAACGCTCTCCTTTTGCGGCGGCCGAATACCTACTGAACCTTCATAAGTCGCGCTTGTAGTTGCTTGAAAATAGTATAAAACAAGTAACCCGAAAAAACACCAAATGTTAAACCACAAATGATATCTAGAGGATAATGAAGCCCTAAATAGATGCGACTGTAAGCCACTAGGATGCTCCACACTATCATAACGTAAATTAGTTTTTTATATACGGGGCGAAGCATTAGACCTGTAAAAATAGCTGTAGCCATAGAGTTTGAGGAGTGCCCAGAAAAGAAGCCATAACCCCAACAGTCCCCTTGTCGGATAAACTCCAAAATACCTTCTTGTGCGCAAGGGCGAAGTCGTTCAAAAGTAAACTTAAACAAATTTGTCGTTTGATCTGTGAAAAGAATCATTCCAGCAATGGTCAGAACGAGAATCCCAGTTTCTTTGAGCGTAAAATGTTTGGTCATTAAATAAATCAGAATACCATATAAAGGGATAAACGTCAATTTGTTGGTGACAATCAACCAGAACCCATCCCAGGACGGGGTTCCTAAGTTATTTAGATATAATAATAACGATTGGTCAATTTCTATAAGTTGATCTAGCATAATTAATTGTCGTAAGTTGAAACTTCGTTATCGTAGAAAGCAGTAGCTTCTTTTATAGCAGTTTCGGTTTCAGCAAGCAATTCATCTTCATCTTGTGTGTCAAAATCCTCTAACCACTCCACGTCATCACTTTCCAAATTGATAATGAAACGTGGAAATTCCGTGTGTATCACATAAATTGCAGTTGGAAATTTGGTGTTATCTCCGAGAATAAATTTTGGTAATTCCATGCTTAGCTTAGTTGTTAGTATGAGTTTGTATTAAACGGTTTGTTAGATAAATAAATCTAAGATATAAAAAAATTGATGCCGACCCTAATCCTACCAAAAGACCAATCCATATTCCGGTACTGCCATACACCGCTTCTTTACCAAGAAAATAGCTTGTTGGAAATCCAATCATCCAATAGGCAATAAACGTCATTAGGGTTGGGATTTTCACATCTTGCAAGCCTCTTAAAGCCCCCAAGAATACGACTTGAATACTGTCACTGATTTGAAAAAGTGCCGCTACTACTAGTAATTTAGAAGCAATTGCGACCACCTCTTGATTGTCTAGGTAGTTGTTTACATCTTTTAAATCCAGATAAAACGTAGGAAAAACATCGTGAAACACTAAGAAAAGTAGCGCAAATACCGAAGCAAATAGGATGCCCATCAAAAAAATTGACTTGGCAATACGCTGAAGCTCTACATAGTTTTTTAAACCTTTTTGATTTCCTACACGAATCATCGCCGTCACACTTAGTCCCATGGCAATCATAAAAGTCATAGACGATAAATTCAACGCAATTTGATTGGCCGCTTGTGCATTTTTACCTAAAACGCCACTCAACCAGATCGCTGCTGTAAAAATAGCCACTTCAAAAAACATTTGCAGGGCACTAGGCAATCCAAGGTTCAGGATTTTTTTTAACATCAAACTGTCCAACACAAAGAGTTTTATGTGGGTTAAAAATGCTTTTGTTTTTTTATCGTTTTTAAGTAGAATCCATATGATTACAATCATAGCAACTCGAGAAATCAAAGTCCCAATTCCAGCTCCAACTATTCCCATTTTAGGAAAGCCAAATTTTCCAAATATCAATACATAATTAAAACCTACATTTAAAACATTAGCAATGATCGTTGCATACATGGCATGTTTTGTTAGAGAAAAGCCGTCACTAAATTGCTTAAACCCTTGAAAAATAATAAGCGGCACTAAAGAAATCGCGACAATATTTAAATAAGGCATCGCTAAAACTACTACTTCTTCGGGTTGTTTCATGAAATACATCAGTGGTTTGGCCAAAAGAATCATACCGTAGAGCAAGAGACTTAAAACGATGCACAAAAACAAGCCATGTTTGAAGGCTGATTTTCCTTTTTTGAAATCATTTGCAGAATCGGCCTCTGCAACCAATGGAGTAATTGCGGTAGAAAAACCAATTCCCAATGACATGGCTACAAAGAAAAAACTATTCCCAAGTGATACTGCTGCCAATTCTGCAGCTCCCAACTGCCCCACCATCATATTGTCTACAAACCCTACAAAGGTGTGTCCAAGCATTCCCATAATGACTGGGTAGGCTAGCTTCCAATTGTAGCGAAATTCTTTTGTTAAGTGTGAAAACATTTGATATACGATGTTAAAAAAAGCAGCTCTAAGCTGCTTTTTTCTATTCTTCTTCTTCTTTTTTGGTGTTAGAAGTTTCTGTTTTGAAATCCAAGAGCTGATGTTTGGTTAATAAATTATACCAATTTAAAATCTTTTTGATATCACTAGGATACACACGGTCTTCATCATAATCTGGAAGTACTGAGAAAAAATACGCTTCTAAATCGTCTTTTGAAGCTTTTGGGCTTGTACTTGTTTGTTGCCCTTTTTCTTTATCAAAAATATTTGAAAAAACGTCCTTTAATGGCAATTCTTCAGCTAGCGTATAAACCGCAATTTCACTCAATATGCTCACATTACTACTCACACTCACCGAAATCCGTTTTTGGTCTAATAGCGATTCTGCAATAAACCCTCCGCGTGATTGGGTTATTAATTTATATAGACCAGGTTTTTTGGATATGGCTAAAATTTTATCTAATTCCATGGGTTGAATTTATTATTAATTTAAGATCGTTTTTTTGAAATATTTGGAAAACGCATGCGGTAGTCCACACTTGTTTTACCTTTAGAAATATTGTTCAATTTACCCTTTAATAAACGTTTTTTTAAAGTCGATACTTTGTCTGTAAACAAAACACCTTCGATATGATCATATTCGTGCTGAATAACTCGAGCAATCAAGCCCTCAAATTCTTTAACATGAGTATTAAAATCTTCGTCTAGATATTCAATTTTTAGTTTTGGCTTTCTAAACACATCCTCTCGAACGTTTGGAATACTTAAACAGCCTTCATTAAACCCCCATTCTTCTCCAGACTCTGCAATGATTTTAGCATTTATAAAAGTCTGTTTAAACGCTTTTAATTTCGCTTGTTCTTCTGCAGAATACGCTTCATCTTCCGAAAAAGGAGAAGTATCTACCAAAAATAAACGAATGGAAAGCCCAACTTGTGGTGCAGCTAGGCCAACGCCATAAGCACCATACATAGTCTCATACATGTTGGCAATGGTTTCCTTAAGTTTTGGGTAGGCTATAGAAATTTCAGAAGCTCTTTTTTTGAGTACTGGATCGCCGTAAGCTACTATAGGTAAAATCATATTACTTTATATAAGTGGTCAAAAATACAATTTTTGCTATTATAAAATAATACTTCTAGAATTATTTATTGTGAAGATAGGATTGCAAAATAAGTGTTGCACTTATTTCATCTACAAGCGCCTTGTTTTGACGTTGTTTTTTTTTGAGACCACTATCAATCATCGTCTGAAATGCCATCTTGGATGTAAAACGTTCATCGACTCTTTCTATGGTAATATGAGAAATTTCTTTCTTTAATTTTTTTATAAATTTCAGAATTAAAGGCTCGCTTTCAGAGAGTTCGTTGTTCATTTGTTTTGGCAAGCCAATTAGGAATAATTCTACTGATTCTTTGGAGCAGTAGGTTTTTAAAAAGCTAATGAGTTCCTTCGTATTGACAGTAGTTAAGCCTGACGCAATAATTTGCAGTTCATCAGTAACGGCAATGCCGCTTCGTTTACTTCCATAGTCAATTGCCAAAAGTCGTCCCATATACGGCAAAAATACACTTTTATGGCGAAACATGTTTTGAATCTTTTTATAGGAAATCAATATTTGTTTAATTTTTAATAGAAATTTTGCATAATTTAATCGAAATGATAAATTTTTATCAAAATTTATCCTGTGGTATACATTAGTTCTTATTAAGCTTATATTTGAAAAAAAAATACAAAATGAATAACTTAAGACCTCTTATTGAAGCCGCGTGGGAAAACCGAGCACTTTTAGAAGAAAACACTACAAAAGAAGCCATTAGAAAAATTGTTGATTTACTAGATAAAGGCGAGCTTAGAGTTGCAGAACCTACAACAGAGGGTTGGCAAGTGAATGAATGGGTCAAAAAAGCTGTGGTAATGTATTTTCCTATTCAAACGATGGAAACTATTGAAGTTGGACCGTTTGAATATCATGATAAAATTCCGTTAAAAACAGGCTATGCCGAAAAAGGTATTCGTGTGGTACCAAATGCTGTAGCCCGTCATGGTGCTTACATTTCAAAAGGGACTATTTTGATGCCTAGTTATGTAAATATTGGCGCTTATGTTGATGAAGGTACAATGGTGGACACTTGGGCTACTGTAGGTAGCTGTGCGCAAATTGGTAAAAACGTTCACCTATCAGGAGGCGTTGGTATTGGAGGCGTTTTAGAACCTTTACAAGCGGCGCCTGTAATTATAGAAGATAATGCTTTTATTGGGTCTCGATGTATTGTTGTTGAGGGTGTTCGAGTGGAAACTGAAGCGGTGTTAGGCGCTGGTGTTGTACTGACGATGAGCACAAAAATTATTGATGTCACTGGAGATGAGCCCGTAGAATACAAAGGACTTGTCCCTGCACGTTCGGTTGTGATTCCAGGAAGTTACTCAAAAGAGTTTCCTTCTGGGAATTATAATGTGCCTTGTGCTTTGATCATTGGGAAACGAAAAGAAAGTACTAATAAAAAAACTTCCTTAAATGATGCTTTAAGAACGCATAATGTAGCGGTTTAAGTTGTGGATTTAAATTTCATCTTACGCCCACTACGTCTTAGTTTTTTAGCATCAATTTTACGTTGAAAATCTCGACTGTATTTTAACATCAATTGCTGCGTCACTTCATGAGGTTTCTTGAATAATTCCGCATAGCGCTTTGCCATTGTTTTTATCATCGCCTTTGAAAGCCACAAACGTCTAAAGTTATGCATGCGTTGATCAAAATTCAATGACTGAAAACGCATCCGATTTAAATCTATTAAATAAAAATCATAATTGGTTTTAGAACTATTTACAATTAAGGTATTTCCTGGTGAATGATCTAAAAAGTTTACATTTTCTTGATGTAATTTGAATGTGAAATCTGTGAATTGTTTTAAGATTTCAATCCTATTTGGATAATTCAAATCGTGAATTAGCACTCTGAAATCTAAATCGTAATCTACTTGCTGACTAATATAATAACTCTGTTTGAGTCCAAACACTGACGATGTTTCAAAATATGCAATGGGTGTTGGAGTTAAGATCGCTTTTTGAGTAAGGATGTTCGCATATTCATAGGACCTTCGCGCTTTTGATTTTCGAATGTATTTATACACAAATGCATTAAAAAAGTTAGGTGTTTTGAATTGCTTAATATTAAGATTCAACTTTCCAATTTTCAGAGATTTAATCGTATTTCGATCCCCTTGGAGTACGAGTGTCCCAGAAGAATTAAAATCGCGTAATGCATTTGCGATCATGTCCGATTGAGACCGATAATTGGGATGTATGATAAGATTATTCATGTAAACTTTTAGTAACTTTGAAAAAAGTAATATCTTGCTAAGATAGTCTTTAGTAGCTAATGAAAAAAATACTTGTAATTCAAAATAAGCGAATTGGTGATGTACTCATTGCCTCTTTAATCGCTACAAATATTAAGAAAATATATCCAAATTCTCGTGTGGATTATTTAGTTTATGATTACACTGCAGGGGTCATCGAAAACAATCCTAGTATTGATAAAATTATCCTCTTAAATGAAAAGGAATTAAAAAAAATTCCAGTGCTTTTAAAAATGGTTAGACAAGTCCGTAAGGCCAAGTATGATATTATTTTTGATCCGTATGCTAAATTTCAAAGTAGAGTCATTTCTTTATTTTCAAAGGCGCCTATTCGTGTGGGATACAAAAAATCGGATAAGAATCCTGTTTTAAATTTTTACACTCATAATGTTGCGCTACTAAAGGAAAAGACATTGCCTTGTGGAAAAGCAATTGAAAATCGAGTGCATTTAGTGCATTCCGCATTTCCTTTAGAGACGCCTATTTATACACCAAAACTGTATTTAACAGCTACCGAAAAACAATACAACAAATTAAAACCCTACAAAAGACCGGTGATTATGGTTGGGGTTTTGGGGAGTACGCCTCAAAAATCAATGCCCTACTCCTATATCGTGGCGCTTATCGATGCAGTAACCACAACTTTTGAAGTGGATGTTTTATTTAATTATTCACCGCACCAAAAAGCTGAGGCCACCAAAATTTATGACGCTTGTAAGCATAAAGACGCCATTATTTTTGATATTTATGAAGCTGACATTAGAGGTTTCATTACACTAATGAACCAATGTAAACTTCTCATTGCTAACGAAGGTGGAATTGTCCATATCGCAAAAGCACTTGATAAACCAACATTTACTATTTTTTCGCCCTATGTCCTAAAGTCAGATTGGGCAAGTTTCGAAGATGGTCAACTTCATACCTCGGTACATTTATTAGATGAAAAACCTGATTTATTTTCAACTTCAAGAGAAGATCGAAAAAAGATTGAGGACAACCCATCATTTTTGTATGAGCAACTGACTCCAGAACTTATTCTTGAAAAATTAATTCCTTTTTTAAAGTATCATATAAAATGAATACACTAACACTTTTAGATCAATTTCATATTTGGAGGCGAAAATTACGCTGGAATCGTCAGTACAAAAAAGGAAAATGGGACTACCTAAAAAATAATACTGAAGCTCCTCGCTATGAGAGAATATTAGAATCTATAGAGAAGTTCGCAACCAAACAACCAAGTATTTTAGATCTAGGTTCAGGAGAAGGCGTTCTTAAACTAAAGCTAATTGGACATGATATCGGCTATTTTTGTGGTATAGACTTTTCTGAAGTTTCAATCAAGAAAGCCAAAGAATATGAATTTGATAACTCTGACTTTGAGGTTGCAGACCTTCATTACTTTACCCCCTCACAAGAATTTGATGTCATTGTTTTTAACGAAGCTTTTTATTATATACATGATAGTGTCAAAGCTAAAGTTTTGGAGCGTGTGATATCCAAATTAAAACCAAATGGTATCCTTATCACTTCTATATTTAGAGAAGGGCTGGGATGTTGGGAATTTTTTAAAATCCCCAGTTTGGAACAGCTAGAGTTTACAACAGTTAAAACAAAAAAAGAAGAAACGTATTGGAAAATTGGTGTTTATCGTAAACTATTAACTACTCTTCCGACTTTATAATTCCAAAATTAGTCCACGTCCTATTTTCGGCCTTCACGATTCGTCGTATTTCTAAGTTTCGTGCTAAGGACTCTTTTGTTTTATACCCTCTTGGATGATCAAGGTGCAAACAAATTGCTTGATGTCTAATTTGTTTTGGGCGGATTTTAAAATTCACTAAACGCTCGCCTATTTCACGATCTGGTCCACCGTATTTCATACGTTCATCATAGCCATTAATCGCTAATAAATCAGATTTCCAGGCTGAGGAATTACAATTGTTAAATGTGGCTCCCGTTGGAGTCAAAAAATCCAAAACTTTTGAGAGTGTAGCCCCCGCAGAAATTTTTAAACCTTGTTTAAACCCTAAATCCCCTTGCGTATTTAACCACTTTGTGTCAAAACAATAGGCATTAGCAATATCATCTTGAGTAATTTTTGTACTTAAATCCATATTAAGCTTACAATACCCCCCAGAAAGGAAGTATCCTTTTTCAGCATATTTTGCATGTTCTGCTACAAAATCACATCTTGGAATACAATCTCCATCGGTAAACAAAATATAGTCGTTAGCGGCTTTGGTGATTGCGATGTTTAATATGCGTTGTCTTCTATATCCTTGATCTTCATGCCAAATGTGGCGCAGTGTAACTGGATAGTCCGCTTTGAAGCTATCAATTAATTCCTTTGTGGTTTCTTTGGAGCCGTCGTCAACAATAATGACTTCAAAAAAATCATAAGTTTGATGTTTATAGCCTTCTAATACTTTACGAAGCCAATCTTCAGAATTATAAGTACTAACGATAACGGTTATGGGTAAATTTTTCATTTATCAGGAATATGCTGCAAATTTAGACATATAAATCCATTTATTCAATTAAAATCAAAAAGTGGGTGTAAACAAAACAAAATGAAAACAATTTTAGTAAATTTGATTTTTATAAAACAATGAAAAAACTTTCTGTTATTATACCGACTTTCAATGAAGAGGACTACCTCGCGAAGGCGCTGTACTCAGTTAAGTTTGCAGATGAAATCATTGTTGTAGATTCTTTCAGTACCGATAAAACCGAAGATATAGCAAAAGCTTATAATTGTACATTTGTTCAACGAAAATTTGATAATTTTTCGAATCAAAAAAACTTTGCATTAGAATTCGCATCCTCGGAATGGGTTTTGTTTTTAGATGCAGATGAGCGCATTACATATCCACTACAAAAGGAAATTCTAGAAGCAATAGAGGAGCCTAAATACCAAGGATACAAGCTAAGTTTTCCTCATTTTTTTATGAATCGTTTTTTATATAACCAAAGTAGCTCTGTGACACGATTGGTACTCAGAGATCAATGTCATTTTGAAGGGAGTGTTCATGAGAAATTGATTGTAAAAGGATCTATAAGTAATTTAAAAAATCCTGTATTGCACTATACCTATAAAGGGTTAGAGCATTATATTACAAAGAAAGATCGTTATGCGTGGTTTCAAGCCGAACAACGCTTACAAAAAGGAAAAAGCTCGACACTTTTTCAATTAATTTTCAAACCCTTTTATCGATTTTTTCACAGCTTCTTTTTAAGAAGGGGGTTTAGAGACGGG
>Ga0209533_1003028_pt1 | contig 15018 bp, 7 predicted proteins | sample COG_04_FD_184748 | JGI IMG/M metagenome (GOLD analysis project Ga0209533, IMG submission 184748) | Pelagic Microbial community sample from North Sea - COGITO 998_met_04 (SPAdes) (version 2) | ecosystem: Environmental > Aquatic > Marine > Neritic zone/Coastal water | place: Helgoland, sampling...
AATATCAGGACAAAACCAACCATATGATCCACTGTTTGCTGTAAAACCTGTTCCTCCAGATGCGGCATTATGAGCTACACCATCAGAACCACTAATTAATTGATAAACTCTTTGTGTGCCATAATAAGTTGGTAATGTTACCATTCCAGAATTATCAGTTAAATGAATTTGTGTTTGTGTAAAATTTGAATTACTACTAGATATAGATAAATTAAGTGTTCCTGGGAGGAGGGATTGTTTATATCTTGCTCTTTCAATACTTATAACATAAAACCCATTATCAACACTACCTGTAGAAGATTCACCCCATACAAAATTAGCGTTTTCATCTTCTAGTATTAAGGTTCGATATTGCCCATAAATAGTAGTTGTAGGTGATACAAATGGTACAGATCCATCAAAATTAACACCACCCCCACCATTTCTATTAGCATAAGCAATTTGAAATTGGACTGCTGCTGTATCAAGAGCAGATGCTGTTTGATAAACACTTAAATAATAAGGACCTGATGATCCTTCGGTTTGGGTTGAAGATGAAAAAAAGGTGTTTAATGATGGAGTATTATTGCTCCATACTGTTGAAGTTACTGAATCAGAACTTACTACGAAATCTTCTGGATCTAATCTTTTAAAAGCCATATTATGATGTTGTTGCGGTTAAGGATTGTTTTGTTACTGTTACTGGGATTGTAATACGTGCCCCACTGTCTAATCCTGTTACTGTTAATGTTGTTCTTAATTGAGAATTAGAACCAAATAATGTATTTACTGTTGTTGCTGTTACGTTTATTTGGGTTCCAGTTACTGTTTTTGCAACACTAGTTCCTATAGTTCTAGCAGCATTTGTATTTGCAGATACAGCAGCCTCAGTTTGAATACCCTGTGCAGAGAATGTACTTAATACTCTTACATCTCCTATAGTTGCACTATACCCAGATGTTTCAAATGTTTGTTCATTACCTAAATAATTTAATGTTTGTGGAGTAATTGATAATTGAGCTCCTTGTCTTAAAGTAATTGCTGCATAACCTAAATCTAATACAGGTAATTTAGAAGTACCTCTAGGTAAAGTAGTTAATTTATACTTCATTATTTGAAGTTCGCTTGGAAATGCTTCAAGTAATGGCATATTATCAAGTGCTTCACCATAATAAGCCGATCCAGATGGATGGTTAGGGTTATAAAGTGTATAATCTATTTCATCATCCCCTAAAGCAAATTGTGTAATTTGAAAAGAACCATCGTTTCTTGCTAATAACTCCCTTCCTTTAGTAGTTAAAATAGCATCAACTGTTATTACTGCATTATTTAAGTATCCCATTTTGTGTTTTTAATATAATATTGTTATATGTTATAAATATGTATTCTTATTAAGAATCTATTATTCCTTTTGAAATTAAATCATTTATTATAGATGATGCGCTTTGTATCAAATATTCTGTTGGAAAATCCGGGAATAAAATACCTGGTGTTGTTGCTAGTTCTAAATTGCTTATTGAACCTGTGTATAAACCATCTCCATCTATTCCAGGTGTAAATGAACCAGATAGTGCTTGTGATCCAGTAGATAATATTGCTTGGCTAATACTTCCACTTGATAATGTACTATAAGGGAATGGTGTATCCAAGTAAAGTGAATTAGGATTTACAACTTTTCTTCTTACTAAAAAGAAATCTTTATTTATTGAGGTATCTACAGCTTTATTTAGTCTAAGTTTTACACTTCCACTGTTTTCTTGTGGTGCAAATACTTCTAAAATTCTATATGTAAAGTTTTCATTATTACCAAATCTAATTTCATCACCTTCTTGAAATTCTAATGCATCAACAATAGGATCAAAAGATGTTGTTTTTGGTTCTATACCACTTGGGAAATATTGTGATGGGCCGGGTTCGTAAGGTAAATCACCTTGGATAAATCCTGTACCATATGCTTCATTAAAGTTTGAGGATGACATTTGTATAAATGAATAGTCTATTCCACTTGATCCTGAAAATGTCCAAAATGGTGATTGGGCTACATTAGCATCTGTTAATAAATGATCTTGAACACCAGCACCTTGTATTTTAACTGGGGTATATGCTCCTTCATAAAATGGTGGGAAGAAAAATCCTTGTGCAAAACCACCTTCAGCATTTTTAAAAAAACCAGAAATTGACCAATTAAGTTCGTTACCAGCTGTAATTGATATTGGTCCTGAATTAGCTGAAAATATCCATTCTAAAGCTACTACACCTGATCCATCTCTAGGTGAATCACTTCTCATTAAACCTAGAGAAAATAATGTATCATGCATTTCCCAACCTGCAGAAATTCTTAATCCAGTTCTTGGAACTTGAACTCTAGATGTTGTCCATCTATCTAAATTTGGGGTATATCTAGGACCACTTGCATTTATATCTCCATTAGAACTATTTAAATAACGGAACCAACCATACTGATCTACATTCTTTAGTAAAAAAACTTGACCCGTTTCTGTATAGACTTTACAATCAATATATTCTAAATTAAATGATTTTGATCTTAAAGTATTACCTACATTACCATAATTCATTTTTAAAGTCATCTGTAGTTCGTCTCCTTGGTTTCTTGTTTCACTTACATAAGTAGTAACTACAGATGTTTGCATTGATATTATCTGTTGATTATTTAAATCTGCAGCCGAACTATTTCCCCAAGGACCACCTGATGCAGTTGGGTAACTACTAACTCCCTTATTAAGTGAAGGTGCTATAGCAGATGCCGAATAAGGTAATGTAGTAGTATTTGCGGGTTGTGAAATTAATTCAGATGGGTCTAAAATATAATTTACACTCTGTAATGGAGAACTTGTATCAACAGAAGATGTACCCGCGGCTGAAAATTGAGCAAATGTAATAGTATTCTCATCATCATTATCATATCTTGAAATATAACCTGAACCTGATAATGGAATTGTATTTGAGTAATTATTTCCAGAATTTTGTGAGTAACATATAGGTGTTACATATTCCATTGTACGGCTAATAGGAGATGGGGAACCTAAATCTTGATATTTACTACTAATGTCTCTTACAGCTACTTTACCTAATGTTGTATTTGGGAAAACGGCATTAAAAGTATCTATAGTTATAGGTTCTATTGATGGTGGTAAAGCATTACCTTGTTCATCAACTAAATAGCTTAAATTAACTCTAGTTAAACCATTAATATTTGGGTATGGATCATCTAAATCATTGAAATACCCAAAATAAGCATCTCTTAATTCTACTGTTGGGTTTTTACCAAATGTACCGATATCTCCTATATTCCAAACATTTAATTGTTGACTAGTAGATTTTGAACCATTATATCGTGGGTTTATTGAACGTAATGAGGTATAGTTAGAATCTGGCACTGCTGCTCTTATAGCACTACCTGATAGTATTTGTCTAAAATTAACAGGTGCTAAAGAGCTAGAAAAATATATAGTATTACCTTGAAAGTTATAATCTATATCCATTAAAAATGGATTTGTTCTTTGAGAAACAAAATTATTTAACAAAGGTTGACAATCTAAAGCTAAATCAAAAGGTAAAGCCCCTGGGTAATATGAAGAAACAATTAAATTTACATTTTGTGCTTGTCTAAAATTATTATAACCTGGGGGAGGTGTGATAGGAGACCAAATAGATTGTGAAGGAAAAAGACTTGCTGTTATTTCATTAATAAATAATTGTGAACCATTACCTACTTTTCTATTTCTTATACCAAACCCAAACCTATCATTATGGAAAAAATTCCTAATAAAAGATCCAGAAATATCAACTCTTGTTGTTCCATCTGCATTTTCATCTAAATTCCAAGATAACTCTGTGGGAAAATTACCTAAGGTATCTGGGTTAGAAGTGTTACCTTGTGAAAGACGTAAACTACCTGTAGCATCAAAACCTGGAGTTCCTCCTACATATTCTTGGGATATTAGTATCTTAGTTCCATCAGTAGCTTGATCAATGTCAAAGTCACTAAACACTGAAGTAACTGGTGAACCAGCAATAAACCCGGGTGCAAATGAACTCATTGAATATTCTACATAATACATATCACCTATTTGGTTTTGTGTAGTATCTTCTGCAAGCCCACTATATGGAGCATCTTTGTAAATATTTTCAATTTTTTCATCAGGGAAAACCATTGTAATACCCTCTATATATGAACCAGAATATCCTCCTAGTCCGGTTACAGCATTATATACTGATGATGTAATAAGGTTATCACCTTGTGATCCTGTTCTTCTTAGGAAAACATCTACAATTGCTGTTGGGTAGAAATCTGAAATTGCAGATAAAGTTGCAGCTTGAAATTGATTAACTCCACCAGCACTACCCTCTACTATTGGTAAATAGCTATCATAACTACCACCACCCACATAACTAATTGTCCCACCTGGGGATGATTCAAAGCCTACTTGTGCACTTAATTGTAGTCTAAAAGTATAAGTTAAATCATTAACAAAACTATTATTTTTTATTGTAAAATAAATTATACCTAAATGATCTAAATTAACAAATTCATTATCGTTAAATTCTTCTCCATTAAATATTTCTTGATATAAATCCTGGTCTAGGTCTGGGTTATCTTGTAAAACTTCCCCTCCTACAGACTTTAGTTCAAATAGTTTTATAGCTGCGGAATCATTAAAACCTGCTGGTTCTTGACCTGATGCATTTTCAAAATACGTAAAATAAGCACTTGCTGTAAAATTAGAAGAAGGACCACCATTAATATCTAAAGTTTCTATAAAAAATCCTGTTGAATATACATTTAATGTTGTACTACCACCTTCTTCATTTGCGTCTTTAATCCCATTAAAATCAATTAATATACCACCATTTTTAGTTTCGGAATCTTCCCAAAATTCTTCATTATTAATGTTATTTAAATTAGTTGTAAAACTAAAACTGGGTGTACCAAATAAAGCACCATCCTGACTTAAAAAAGTTGCTGTAAAATCAGTACTTGCAATTCCACTAGGATCAGCAAGTGGGAAAGCACTTCCAGATAAATATTGTTCAACAGCACCAAGTGTATTTAATGCAGGTGTGTCTCCTTGTAATTTTAAAGATGGAAAGTAAAAATCTAATGAAGCGGTACCTGCTACTTTTATTTTAGTGTGACCACCAAAATCATTAATTGGTAAACCTGAACCTGAATTACCAGGAAGAAGGTTGTTAAATGAATTATTACTAGCATCAAGATTAAAAGCGATGTTACCTAAATCTGCCGTTTGAAATGGTGCTGGTCTAAATAATGGTACGGCAGAAGCTGCAAAACCAGAACTTAAAGTAAAACTTTGATCTACTAATCCTCCTCCTTGATAACTAGAACCAGAATGGTAGACTCCTGCGTCTGTTTGAGCACCTGCTATATCTCCAAGTGATGAACTATAAACAATAGATGCTGATATATTCCATGATACGTTGGGTGTATAAGGAATAGTATACGCAGCATTTGTAAAAAATTGATCTGGAGAACCTGCTGGTAATAATCCTGGTCCACCTAAAATTACATTTGTGTTTATACTTAATGATCCAGTATTAAAAAATCCTAATGCATCTTGTGTTACTCCATTCCAAAAAAATATGTTTTGAGATTGATCACCACTATTAGTGTTTGATAAATTATTTTGTTGGAAATTATCATTTATCCCACTATCAACAGAACCACTTGTACTAAAACTAGTTTTAGCTTCTAATGACCAATTTGATGACCCACCTTTAGTGGAACTAGTTATAGGATAATAAGTTACACCATCTACTTCTTGTAGATAGTTATTACCACCTACCCCTGATGCTTGTGATATATTAAATAAACCATGATCTGCAAAAATTGTTTTTCCAGTTACTATATATTTAGTTGCTGTTGCACTATAAGGAATAATTGAATCTCCAAATACAAATCTTAAATCGTCAAGATCTGTAAAGTACTCAAGTGCATATATTCCATTTACATCAAGTGCATTTAATTTTATAGCAAAAACTTGTTGTATGTTACTTTTTATTGTACCTATTGGTGCTATTTGTTCAGACGCAATCCATGCTTCCCCTATACGAGGAACATTTCCTTGATTTGAAAATTCATCTTTTAGTACAGTTGATCCATTAGTTGTTGAAGTTGAAAAAAATATTGGTTTATAAACAAATGGAGTATCTGCTACATTTAAATAAGGTTCACAACCTGGATTTAAATCTCCATTAGCTACCTCTATAAAAGAACCTGAAAATACACCATTATAAAATTCTGATTGGTCACTATGAATGACTCCTTCTCTAATACCTTTATAAGATGCACTGATATATTGTGAACTACTTTGGTTAAAGAAAGTAGAATTAATTATTGATCTATCTATTGAACCATAATCAAATGATTCTGTCCAACTTTGTGTTAAATTAAACCTATTATCAGGTCCTAAACCGTTAGAACCAGAAGGTGATGTTTGTAATCCATTATATCTGTTAAATGAACCACCTGGTCCACCACTAAATTTATATAATGCAGATCCTTCAGTTGAATATTGTGGAAAATCTGATGATCCAGAACTGTAATCTTTAGGTAAGTTTACTACTAAGCCTTCATAAACGTGTTGGGATGAGGTTACTTGGGCTGGTCTTAATCTATTTCTTTCTAATAAATGCTGTTTTACTACCACACCAGAAGCTAAACTTGTTCTAGCAGGAGTAAAATCTTTAATCATTTTAAATAATGAGTTATCAAAGAATTTTATTAATCTAATAAAATCAACTACATCATATCCTTTAATATATTTTTCAAAATATGCATCTCTTAATCTATCTAAGTCTGGATATGAATCTAATGATGAAGATACAAATCTTGGATCACCAATATATTCTCCTAAATTAAAATACCCTAGTTGAGCATTAATATCATCATTTATTTGATTTGATGGTGAAAATGCTACTTCAAGATAATTAACATTCGGAGTATAGCTTTGACTTACAAACGACTGCTGTTGTATAGACTCCATAGGAGACAAAACAGAACTTGTAGTGCTTGAAATTGTAGCGGTAGATGAAGTTGGTGTTTGAAAACCATAAGGTGCTTCAGCTAAAATTAAATTTTCTTTATGTATTTTATCTGTTATTCTATTTTTTATACCTGCTGGTACTTGGTCTTGGAATATATCTTCTCTATTAACTAACCAATCTGCACTACTTGTATAAAATGAGCTTCCACCATTAGCAAAGGATTGTGTAATTTGTACTGCTGATCCTGTTACTCTAGGGTGTATTGAAGTTGTACTACCAGTATCTAATTGAGTACCTAAAGCAGCTCTAAAGAACTGTTCATCTGGTGTAGAATTAATATTATTTCCTTCATTTGAATATGGGTTTACAGTATAATCAAAAAATTTACTTTCACTGATTACTGGGGCATACATTCTATATTCTTGGAATGAACCAGAAAATGGTGTATAACTCTTACTATTAATTATTTTACTGGCACTATTATTTAATGATGCAAAATCCAATCTAGACCAATCTCTATCATCTAATCCCAGTTTAGTTTCTGAACCTGTAAATCCTATTCTACCATCTATTTCATTTGCAGCAAATAATGAAGCAGTTGATTCTGCAGAAAAATTAGTTGTAGTATAATTAAGTTGTACTGACCACCAATCCTCATTAAAGAATGGAGCAAATATACTACAAGATACTGTTGGGTTTAGATTAGTATTGGGGTAAAATTTTAAAGTACCCCAAGTATCATAAGGACTAGCTATTGACCCAGAATAAGAACCAGATACAAAACCTGATCCTGTATATTCTAAAACTGCTGCTGCTCCTAGATTTGTAAAATTACTATCAGTTAAATCTCCTAACCATAATGATTGAGAATATCTAATATCACTACTTGCTATATTATTAGAAGCAGTTGGAATACCGGAAGATTTAAATCTAAATTGAATGGTTTGGGGTGAATTAAATAATAAATAATCAAAATCACTATTAGGTACAAGAGAAGAAGATATAAAGTTTGTAGAATTAACCCCAGTATTAAACTCGTAATTAAATACATCTTGTTTTAAATCGTAGTCTTGAGATTCATTTCTATCTTTACCCCCAAATTCACTGATTCGTAAAATTGTATCTGGTATCCCATAAGATGTAATCAATGCTCTTATACCAGCTACTGTACCCTTAGTTTTAAGTAAATATGGTATATTGTGGTATATTCGTTTATATACTTGTTTTTGAACATTGTTTAATGGCACTATATCATTCGATGCCGATATTTCAGTATCTACGTACTCAAACCCAGATTCTACGGGTAAACTACCAGTTATATTTGGAAAAGGAAATGCACTACCAGAAGGAGTTATTCCTAAAAATGCTGTAAATAAATCGTTTGTATTGAAATTACTAGCATATAATTTTACACCAAAATCTTTAATAGCATCTGCTACTAGATCTTTAGCAATACCATATTCTAAACGGTTATCAGCATCAAATTTATTTGAAATGTCTTTAGTATAAACCCAAACATTATCATAGTATTGAGCGACCATATCAACAAACAATTCATATCCTTCGTTTGCAGGGTCATCTCTTAAATATTCTGGAATAGACCAGTATAACCAATTTCTATTGTCTTGATCATAATTTGAAGCAGATAATGCTTGTCCACCATAATAAGTAGTCCCAACTGTTGCATTACCAATCCAAGTTAAAACTTCTGTACTTCCTGTAGAAGCAAGTTTATAGGGGGGTGCTGCAGTTAATTTTGGGTATGAGTATTGTGATCCACTATTAAAATATAGAAAGGATTCATACCCATCAAAATTCTTTATAATAGTATCAATTTGACCTGTTAATAGTGCTTTACTTGAACTGTAGGCAAATGTTTGAGATGTTGGAGTTGTAATATTATTATCTACTAATTGATTACTAGCAGATTCTATTAAGCCTACTTTATAGTAGAAATTTTCTAAACGTATTTTAGCAGAACTAAAATGAACAAAATTCGCATAATTTTCATAATTAATGTTAATATCAATTTCTTTTTGGTTTAAAAGATTTTGAATCTGGTTAATTGAACTTGTTACATCTGATTGTAATAAAGTATTAAATGAAAATGCTTCACCACCAGTTGATGTTTCTTGTATTACGTTAAGATTATAGTTAGGACCAGCTATATAAGTAAAATCATCTTCTATAATAGGTTCAAAAGGAAAATCTAATTCATATGCTTGTGGGTCTGATAGTTCTTCTACTACCCACAATTCATCCTTTACACTAAAATTAGATGGTAAAGGTTCATATAACTTTATTAAAACAGTAGGATCAATTCCTTCTTCTGTTTCTAATTTTATATTATTAGCGATTACTGTTTGATTATTACCAAAATTTAAATAAAAATCAACAAAGTATTCAGCTGCCTCTCTATATTGTATGAATTCGTTACTTGAAGATATTACTAACTCATTCGTTATAATATTACTATCTAACCTAATCTCAGTTCTATCAGAGGAAATATTTGCAATAAAATATTTTTCTGATATATTTGATGATAATCTTTTTCTATAAAAAGTATATAAAATATTGTATACACCTATATCAAAACCAGTATTTTCTAAATCTTTTTGTGGGTTTAAAAGTACATCTCCATCTCTTACATCATAATCTAATAAAGGTATTGTAGACCCAGGATATATTAGATTTTGATTTTGATCATAAGCATAATATTCAATGTAATCAGTATCTTTAGAAAAAACTGTATCTAATTGAGACTGTACTATTAATTGAGAATCCGAATCTGAATATGTTTGGTATTCAAAAGTGTTAGGATCTAATTGTTGTATTGTTACATTTTTATTCATAGATTAAATTTAATATCCTCCTCCACCACCTCCACTAGTACTTCCACCTCCTGTAGAGGTTCCTCCATTAGATGTACTTCCCCCACTTAGTGCTGGGATGTTTTGTGAGGTTTGTGTATTATTTGATAACGTTGTGTTAGTTACTATAATATTTTCATTAGCTGCTTGGAGTTCTCTTTCAAATACTGCTAACGCTTCATTTGTTTGTTCACTTTCAGAAGGACCGGCTGCTGTTTTTATATTATTTATTTGAGCAGAAAGTAAATCACTTCTTAATTGTGCTATTTCTGCTTGAAGAGCTTGAATTTCTTCATTTCTTTCTTCATAATTTATATATTCACCACTTGTTTTTATTAGATATTCATGGGAATTAGTTTCACCAAGAGCAGGTATATCATAAAAAAGAGAATTATATAATGTAAAGAATTCTTCAACTGTTGGTTGAAGTTGTTGATCTTCAGTAATAGAAGTAACACCTAATTCACTAAAACTTGTATTTATAGTTTTAATGTATTCAGCTTTATTAAAAACATCTTTAATTAGATCTAGTCTTTCTTCTGCCATTATCTATTAATAACTTTAAAATAATAATTATCATCTTTTATTATGGTGCTCCCACTAATAGTAGTTTGGATTAAAATTTTATAATATCTTTCAGGTTGCAACCCATTCATATAAATATCAAAATAGTTACTTTGACTATCACAGCTTATCTTTGTAAATTCAGAATCAAAATCTATTAAAGTTTCATTAGTATCTAAGTCTTTAACTGAATACATTGAACTACTATTTAAGTAATGGTTTTTAGTATCTATAGATGATGTTGAAAATGTTCTAACAGGAAAATCTGGTCTAACATTTAGTCTAAATCTATTTATACTTTCTTCATAAAATACACCAGGATTACTGTCTAAAGCTACAAATAAATCTGTTGTTTGTATAGGGGGTAAACTTCCTGTTTCAAAAGAAGAATCATCCCATTTTATTTCTAAGGTAGGGGGATATATTGTATTAGTATCTACTGAATAGAACTGCATAACTGGTTGGATAGCATCTGTTGTACTAAATTCTATAGTATCTTCCCATTTTACTAAAAACCCATTATTTTGAATATTTGTATATCCACCTATTGATTTAGAACTAGAATACCAAACTTTAATTATATCCGTAACAGGGGCATTAAGATCTTTTTGTGATCTTAAAGTAAAAGATTGTGTAACCTCTAAATTAGTATTATTAGGATCAGATGAACCTGTATACCAAGTTCCACCTCCTGCTGTACCACTTCCTGAAAAAGAGGCAGTTGCATAGGGTTGAAAACTAGAAGTAGCCCATTCTTGACCTCCTTCAAATGTTTGATTTCTCCAACTACAACCATTAGTTGTAAACGGCGAATCTAAATAAGTACCTGATCCATTATTCCATGATCCAGATACTGGGTATATTTCTAATTCAGTATCAAAAATAACACCTTGAGCATTAGCTATAAAACATTTTAAACTACTAGAAAATTGGGTTCCTCCTACTTTAGTATCTATTACATTTTCTATTTCAGTTTGGTCAAATTCAACTAAATATCTAAATACCTGTGGTACTGGGTTTATATTTACATTAAGATTACCTACTTCAATAATAGGGTCTATCCCTGTATTCATAGTAGGGTAAAATGAATACATTGTAGCGTCTTGTAAAGGAAAAATTTTATATACTGCCATGATTTATCTTTTAATAACCTGTGGATGATCCTCCTCCACTAGTGTTAAATGTTCCTGTTCCTAATGAAACTACCCTACCCTTAATATCTGTATTTGGGTATTTTACTTCAAATATACTTGGATCCAAAGAAGGATATATAATACCACTTTGAGTTGCTCCACTTATATCATAAGCAAATTGTGAATATCCACTATTTGTACCTGCTATATTTGTAATACTTACATTTTGTACAGTTTGTACACCAGGAATATTATCTAATAATACAGTTATTTCTCTTAATATAATAGGTTGATTAATTTGCCATTTACTAACTGCAAAATATGTTTGTAGTGCTGTTATACATCTAGTTAATACTTCGCTATTATTAAAGTTTGGTAATGTAATTATTTCAAAATCTACACCAATATTAATAATAAAAGCATCTTTTACACTAACAGTATCACCTATCATTCTTGATTGGTTTAAATAAGTAATTAAATTACTTTTTATTGCATCTGATGTTGTTACTAAATTACCTTCTACATTGTAGGCTAATACATATAGATCTAAAATTGTATCTGGGTCTTTTACACTTGGTTTTGTTGTATATGCTTTAGATAAATCACCAAATTTAGATGGCATACTTAAAGCTCTAATTAAATAATCATCAGCAGTAACATTCCTTTGTTGTGTGTTATAATTAGCTAAAGAATTCTGTCTTATTTCTTCTATAGTATCACCATCTCCGCCACCACTAGCAGCAATAGGATTATTTACAGCTAATGAATTAAATATAAATTGTGCTGTAGTTGTGTTACTTATATTTGAATTTTTAAATAAAGTATTACCTGTATTTAATTGAGTGACTTGATTAGCATCAACATTATCTCTAGTTCCACCACCTGTTAGGTATCTAACTGTTAAAGTTGTGTTACTTGGAGCTGTTCCGTAAGTATTTGTAAATACAAAATTTGTAGGTGAAAAAGCTGTTGTTAATTTACTTTGACCAAATGGTAATCCAATTCCTACATTATCAGGATTAGGAACTATTTGTTCATCAATTTGTAATGCATTACCAGAACCAAATTGAATTTGTAATGTTGTTTCGTTTAAATATCTTGTAACAAATCTATTATTTGTTGATTTTGTTCTTAAAATATAAGGTGCATCACCATCCTGGTAGTTATTAGGATCATTAGTATTTGTATTTTTAATACTATCATATACTAAATCTTGACCTAAATAATCTACTTCATAATATTGATTACCATCAGAATCAAATATATCAAGGATACCACCTATATTATTAGAATTAATTTCTAAAGTTGGAAATTGTTGGTAAGCACCTAAAGTAAAAGTTTGAGTTGTAATAGTACCAGATGATGCTTGTCTTGTTTTCTTTAATAGATAATAAGTTGGTTCTCCACCTGCTACTTGAGCTATTGATATTTCAGTTGGATCACTTGAAGATGAGACTGAAAAGTCTACAGCATTATCTATTATAAAACTAGTACCTGTTTGAGTATTTGAAACTGTATTTGTTCCTACTATTAAAGAATAATCAAAATCAGGTAGTGTTTGAGAACCTACTACTTTAGATGGGACTTGTTGATAAAAATCTAAATTTACTGATGCTAAACCCGTTGCTTTAGGTTTATAACTAAACATATAAGCAAGATCATATAAATTATCAAACTGCCTAGCATATTGCAGGTATGTTTCTTGTATCTGGTTATCTAAATAAAATGACAGGACATCACTAACATAAGATGCTTGTTCTATAAACATCATACCCGGAGAAGCAGGACTAAAATCTGTATAAGTGTTAGGGAAATATGTTTGTGAGAAATTAATAAGTTGGGCTCTAATATCATTAAAGTCCTTATTAATATAAGATATGTCTTTATTTAGTAATGCCATTATCTAAAATTTAATTCTAAAGTATCATTTATACCTGTATTAGGAATACTATAAGTTATATTTATTTGTATTGTATTTTCATTAACAGTTTTTAAAACTTCTACATCTAAAACTTCTATATTTGGAAAATTATCATTTAATTTAGTTTGGATATCTTCTTTTATAAAATCAAAATTTCCAGTTTCTATTTGAGTAAAAATATATCTTCTTAAACCAGCACCAAAAAGTGGGTTTTCTATTCTTTCTCCAGGATTTGTTAAAAAATAATTAATTAAATTATTCCTAATAGCATCTTTAGTTTGATAGTTAGGTTGGAATACCCCAGGTGCACTAAATGGTAAATTAACACCAATAGCAACTCTAGGTCGTAAATCATTAGGATATACCCTTCTTACTCCAAACGCCATAACTATTACCCTTTACTATTCATTAAACCCATAATTTGATCCATACTTACATTACCATTTGGTAAACTACCATTAGGGGATGTTGTATCTCCACTTCCCATTTGTAGTGGTATATTTGCCGTTGTTGCTGATAAAGTTCCATTTGCTCCAGGCATCATACCACCTAATACATTCTGGATATTTTCTTTCATTGCCATTCTTTTATCTTCTGGCATTTTTTGTTGTGTTACAGGATTTATTGGAGTAGGTGTAGTTGTGTTATTTTCATAAACTACAGATTTAGGAGCACGAACTGCTTCTATAAGAATGTCTTTCATCTCCTCTTGTATTGCTTCTTTTACAGCTTCTTTTACAATAGTTTTTAATTGACTTAATTTCATGTTATATTGATTTATTATAAATATTAAACTAGTTAGCTTTTAAATTATTTTGTTGTATATAAAATACAAGTTCATCGATTAATATTTGGTCTGATGAACTAAATGATGGTTCTCCTTTTAATAATGTAACCCCCCTAGAATCTTTAGCTACAGCAAATCTACGTTTTAAGGTACCAACTGGGTTGGTATTATCTGTTTCAACACTAAATATAAAACCATTTGTATTATCTATTATAGGATTTCCATCTTCTTCTTCTTCTTCAGCCAAATTTAATAATTCTTGATTAATAGCTGTTAATTCTACTTGTGTAACCCCATTCTCTTCAGCACATTCTTGGGTCATTTTATCTATAGATCTTAACAATAATATTACAGTTGTAGCTCCTGCTATTACCAATACTAAAGATACTAAAGTAGCTCTACTTGTTTCTTTATTTGCTTCTTCTAATTTTTCTAGCTCATCATTAATATGTTGTAATTTTGCTGTGAATGAATAAGGTTGAGCAAATATTAAACCCCCAAAGTCTTTAGCGGGAAAAACACCTGTTGCTTGTGGTGCAGGTAAAGCATCCATTCCTAATCTTACCCCTTTTAAAACACCAGCTAGAGATGTAAAAGCTGCAGCTAAAGCAGTATTAATAACTATTGATTGAAAAATTTGATTTAATTGTCTTACTACTCTATTTCTAGTTCTTATTACATCATTTAAAGCATCAGGAGTTGGGCATGTTTTCCTGTTTGATTGAGATATTTTAGAAA
>Ga0209533_1003029_pt1 | contig 15017 bp, 16 predicted proteins | sample COG_04_FD_184748 | JGI IMG/M metagenome (GOLD analysis project Ga0209533, IMG submission 184748) | Pelagic Microbial community sample from North Sea - COGITO 998_met_04 (SPAdes) (version 2) | ecosystem: Environmental > Aquatic > Marine > Neritic zone/Coastal water | place: Helgoland, sampling...
TTTTAATATATAATTAATATTAAATCAAATTTTAAATGTTTTTAGTTTATTTATTGAAAAATGAAAATAAATCATATATTGGTTATACAAATGACTTTAAAAGACGGTTGAGACAACATAATGGTGAGATAAAAGGAGGTGCTAAATATACAACCAGAAATAAAAGTGAAAATAATTTATGGGAACCGATATGTATAGTTGATGGATTTGAAGACAAATGTGAAGCAATGCGATGTGAATGGAAATTAAAAAGAGCAAGAGGTTATTTAAATAGGATTAAATATATTGACTATATATTTAATAATGAAAAACAATTTACAAGTAAAGGTGCTGAAATAGATTCATTAAATTTAAAAATCTATACAAAAAAAGATTATTATAGTTATTTTAATAATTTAGAAATAAAAGAATTAGAATAAATTATGTTAATTTATGTTAATTTATTTGAAATTTTTTTCTATGTTATTATATAAAATATGGCTGAAACTGGATGCTTAAAAGATGGATGTTTTCAAAACTTACAGGTTGATGGGGCGGTAGGTGGATATATAACACTCAGATCTGGAAAAATCATTTCTGGATTGAAAGTTGGTACCATCGCCGACGGCGCTGCCCCAACAATCACTGCTGCTTTAATGTTAGATCATGATATTTTAAATTATGCATCCGGCACAAATGTCACTGACGCTGTATGGGATACCGGCGCCAACATTGATACTGCCTTAACAGAAAGAGGTGTACCACTATTCATAGGTTTGAGTTTTGATATACATATTAATAATTCTGACGGTGCCGTTTTCATATGGGCGGCTTTGTCCACCGGAATAACTTCAGGTTCTGGCGCGGCGACCAACGACAACTGCCAACTTCCTGTCGCCGCAGCAGGTTTAGCTCCCGCAGGGCATTTTAGGTTTATTAGAACCGCCACCGGGGCGTATACTGTATATGCATTAGGTTTGTCAGCTTCTTAAGTATATCAACATTATATATTACTATTTTCATTATTCTAATTTTCCTATTAAAAAACCTCCCACATAAAAATATGAAATCAAAAGCTAAAATACCATTCAAATGTTAAAGAATATAAAACAAATTATTGATGTCTCTAAATAATGAGAATGTTGGATAGATAAAGAATTAAAAGACATCAGAATAATCTATCATAATGTTTGTAAAATATATAATCCATTAAAAACATATCATATAAAATATAAATCAAAAACTTTAAATTACTTTTATCACATTTTTTTCAATTTAAATTATCTATAGAATAATTTAAAAATTATAGTCAAAATAAAATTATTAGAAAATATTATTTAATTATAGTCAGAATTACTAATTATATGACTTAGTTAGAGTATGCTAATCCACCCATACCACTCATGATACGGAGGACGTTGTAGTTGACAGCATAGATAGTTAAATTACCAGCTAAAGTTGTAGTTTCTGTTAATATTAATTGAGCATTATCAATTCTTGAAAAGTTACAAGTACCAGATGGTTGATGTTCTTCAGGTTTTAGGGCAAATGAATAGCAGTAGATACGTTTAGATGGTACTCTAAGTCCTGCTTGTAATGGTTGACAAGTTCTGAAGTATGTAGCATCACGTTTAGCAAAACGATCGTGTCCATTAAGTTGAAGATTCGCTTTTGTAAAAGCCTCCTCTGATGAAACACCTGATATGACCTCTGTACCATAACCAGCAACTTGGGTATAATTAAAATAATCATTGCCACCAGATATAGCTGCATTAGCAACATTAAGTGAAACGGCATCTAATGCAGCATTAGTTCCCGCAACATATGCTACTTCTCCAAAACCACTTGCTGCCGACTGATTTGTCCATACTAAGAATTTTACTGGATGATTAAAATTAAGTTTATTTGATTTTGCAACAGTTCCTGTTTGTCGTTGTACTTGTTCAATTAAATATTCATGTGAAACTTGAGCAAATCTACGTCTTTCATCAGTATCAAGGTAAATATAATCAGCCCATAATTCTATTGTAGGGGCACCTGTAATTGCTACATTTGACGTGCCGCTATTGTCAGTATTAATTAAAGCATTTACAGAACGAGTTACAAGTTTAACTTTAACTTCATGATATTGAAGAGCAATTAAAGGTAAAGCAAGACCAGGATTACGACAGAACCAAAATTGTAAAGGAACATATAACTTTTGATTATCCATAGTACCTATGGTCGTGACAGCGGAAGCAGCATTTGATGTTAAATAAGCATTTTGAGCAGCATGCTTATTAAGCCCGACCCATTCAGATTCATCATGATCAGTTAATTCATTCCATACATCTAACCATTGTGAATAATGTCTATCAATCATTTGACCACCAATTTCAACTTCACATTGTTTTACAAATGCATGACCAGTATTATTGCACCAATTTATATATGAATGACTCGAAAGTGTATTGACTCTAAGACCAGTAGTTGATAATTTTACATCCAACCATAATCTAGAAACTAAATCGCCATTTCTTGAAATAGTGGCAGTCATAGTGGATCCAGCAGCGGCGGCCGTGCCATTAAAGGTTTGTTGGATAGCCTCCATCGAGAAGTTAGTGTGTCTTCTATAAACGACTTTGAAGAAAGTAATTTGCGGGTTGCCAGTAAGATAGATATCTTGAGCGCCATAAGCTACTAATTGCATTAATCCTCCTCCCATAGTTTTATATAATAACATAGAAAAAAATAATATAAAAATTAATTACTTAAAATAATTTAAATTATAATAGATATTATGGATAAAAATCTGTATGGTAAATCTGTTACAGATAATATCTATAAAAATATTCAAAATAAATTAGATAAATCTATTAAATTGTCTATAATTCTTGTAGGTAATAGACAGGATTCACTGACATATGTAAATATTAAAAAGAAAAAGTGTTCTGAATTAGGGATAGAATGTATCATACATCCTTATGATGAAAATGTTTTAGAAAAAGATATAATCTATAAAGTCAATGAATTAAATTATGATGAATCGGTAACAGGAATTATGATACAATTACCTTTACCAAAACATTTAAATGATCAATATATTTTATCACAAATATCTTTAAAAAAAGATGTAGATGGATTACATCCTAATAATTTAGGATTAATTATGATGAATAAAGAACCATTATATTATCCATGTACACCTTTAGGAATTATAGAATTATTTGATTATTATGATATAAATGTTGAAAGGAAAAATATTGTATTTGTCGGGACAGGAATGGTGAATTTACCATTATCTATAATGTTATTGAATAAAAAAGTGGGATCTATAACTTTATGTAATGAGTTCACAGAAAATATTAAATCAAAAACTATAGATGCTGATATTTTGATAACTGCGTGTGGACAACCAAAAATGATAAAAAGTGATTGGATTAAAGAAAATGTGATTATTATAGATATTGGTATAAATCGTGATTCTAATAATAAATTATGTGGAGATGTTGATTATGATGATGTTATAGATAAAGTGAAATATATTACTCCTGTTCCGGGTGGTGTTGGTCCAATAACTGTATGTATGTTATTAAATAATATGATTAAATATATTTAAAAATAAAATCTATGTTAATATTATAAAAATATGGCTGACACTAATACCCTCGATTTAAGCGATCTATCCTCTGAACCAGTTGAATCTAATGTCCAAGCCGAAATCAGTGACGCTCCTGCTGAGACCGAAGGTGCTGCCGAGGAAGTTGCTGACGAATCTGTTGCTGACGAAGTAGAAGCAGATGTAGCTGTAGAAGAACCATCTGCGCCATCTACAGAAGAAGTTGTTGAAACTGTTCAAACTATTTTAACTACAGATGCTCCTTCTACAAATGTTGCGACAAAAACCACTGAAGAAAGACTCAATGCCTTAATTGAATTATTGAAATCAGGATATCATACAGTAGAATATTTAAATGATGACGATATAATTGACATAAGAGAAGAATATGATATGTTTTCAGTTTCAAAAAAATTAAATGAATTATAAATTTATTAAATTATTCTTCTTAAATTATTTTATTTAAATCAATAATTAATATTATTGATAAATTATTAAAAGATTATTTATAAAAAAATATTAGTTAATTACTATTAGTAATTTACTTAATTTCTGCAAGCGAGAAAATAACATAGTTATCGAGATTATGAGAACTAGTTCGAGTAAGCGAGACCACCCATACCACTCATAATACGGAGGACGTTGTAGTTGACAGCGTAGATATGTAAATCAGTGTTGGTGGGCGCAGTAGAGTATACTAACTGAGCATTATCAATACGGGAGAAATTGCAAGTGCCACTTGGTTGATGTTCTTCTGGTTTGAGAGCAAATGAATAGACGTGAATTGAATCAGATTTTTGTGCATGAGGATTGCCTGTGTGGTGAGCCCATACTTGAGTTCTTGTAAAGTAATTAGAATGTCTTGGAGCAAAACGGTCATGACCGTTTAATTTAAGTCCTACAGTAGTTCCAGCAGAAGCAGTTAAAGTCACAAAATCGCCTGAACCAGCATTTAATCTAGTGTGATTACCTTTACCACCATTGACGTTAGCAATAGCAGTTTTTTGTCCACTCCAGATAAGTTCTTTTACTGGATGGTTGAAGTTTAAGTCCATAGATCCAGCTTTAGAAGTGGATTGATATTGAACTTGTTCAATAAGGTATTCATGAGATACTTGAGCGAATCTACGTCTTTCATCGGTATCAAGGTAAATGTAATCAGCCCATAATTTAATATCACCATTGGCAACAGATGCACCAGCTACAGAATAATCAGTAACAGCAGCCCATGTAATATTAATTTTAACTTCATGATATTGAAGAGCAATCAAAGGTAAAGCAAGACCCGGATTACGGCAGAACCAGAACTGTAGGGGAACCCACGCATTAGTTTCTACTGGACGTTGGTTGGCAGCGGACTCTGGAGCTTTACACATGAAAGCCATTCTTTGGAAATTTGTAGGTGGTTGAGACAATTCTTTACCATTATCTATTCCAAGAGTAGTACCAGCTCTAAATTTAGTATCTGCAGTTCCAGTGTTTGATAATACTGGTAAAATACCATTATCATTAGGTTGTGTAAGTTCCATATAAGCATTTAGCCAATGATTATAATGTTTGTCAATCATTTGACCACCAATTTCAACCTCCACCTGACTTAAAATATTATTTCCAAGATAAGGAGCCCATGCACGCGATCCTGCACCAATTAATAAATTAGGATTAAATTCAACATATATGCATCCAACTAAATCGCCATTTCTTGAAATAGTGACAGAACTTCTGCCACCATCATTAACACTACCATTAAAGGTTTGCTGGATAGATTCCATTGAGAAGTTAGTGTGTCTGCGGTAGACGACTTTAAAGAAAGTGATTTGCGGGTTGCCAGTAAGATAGATGTCTTGAGCGCCATAAGCTACGAGTTGCATTAGTCCTCCTCCCATTGTTTTATATAATAGCATAGAAAAAAATTTTGGAGAAATTCAATAAAAATTCGGATGAAATTCAATAAAAATTTGATAAAAAACTATAAAAATCTATAAATTATTCTCAACTATAAATTTTAATCATATTCTTTTTTAATAATAAATAAATTTGATTTTAGTTATTTAAAATAATAACTACTATATCTATATAATGGCAGAACAATACGAGAAGAAAGAACTCAGACAACACATCTACGATACTCCTGACACTTATGTTGGTGGTATAGATAAGATTAGTGAAGTTCTGCCTATTAAAGATTCAGATAAAATTGTCTTTAAAGAAATTGAATATATCCCTGCTCTACTAAATATCTTTAATGAGATTCTTGTAAATGCTCGGGATCAAATCGTAAGACTACAAGGTTCTAAAGGTGCCAATATTGTTCAAGTATCTCATATTAAAATCGACTATAATGATGATGGTTCTATTACAGTACTAAATGACGGTAATGGTATTGTTGTTAAAGAACATGAAAAAGAGAAAATCTATATTCCTCAATTAATCTTTGGGGAACTACTGACATCATCTAACTATAAGAAAGGTGAAAAAAGAATAGTAGGTGGTAAAAATGGATATGGTGCTAAGTTAGCAAATATCTTTTCACAAACATTTACTATAGAAACTGTAGATCATATCAATAGTCTCAAATACACTCAGACTTGGGAAAAGAATATGACTGTATGTCACAAACCCGCTATTAAGAAATGTTCAGGGAAACCATATACTAAGATTACTTGGAAATGTGATTTCGGAAGATTTGGAATTCAAAAATACTCTGACAATATGATTAATCTTATGTATAGAAGAATTTATGATATTGCTGGTATTACTGATAAGTCTATTAATGTATTTCTGAATGGTGAAAAGATTAAAATCAAATCATTTATTGACTATATAAATCTCTATAATGATTCAACAAAATACCAAGAAATTGTATCCGATAGATGGGATGTTATCTTCTCAGTATCACATAACGATACATTCGAACAAGTATCATTTGTTAATGGTATATGTACTTCTAAAGGCGGTTCTCATGTAGAATGTATCGCAAAACAAGTATGTAATGGGATTATAGCATTTATCAAGAAACAACATAAGAAAGAAATTAAAGATAAAGTTGTTAGGAGATATATTTCTCTATATATTAATTGTGTGATTGAAAATCCTTCATTCGATTCACAGACCAAAGAAAGATGTATTACATCCCAAACTAAATTCGGTTCAAAACCGATTCTATCAGCAAAATATATTAAGAAAATCTGTTCAAATAATGAATTAATTGATAAGATTCTTGATGCTAACTCTAAGAATGACAATAAAGATCTAAAGAAAACAGATGGTAAAAAGAAAAATAAAATCATTGTCCCAAAGTTAGATGATGCTAATTGGGCAGGAACAAAAAAATCACATGAATGTACTCTTATCCTTACAGAAGGGGATTCAGCAAAGTCTATGGCAATTGCTGGATTATCTGAAGTAGGACGAGACAAATATGGAGTCTTTCCTCTGAAGGGTAAGGTATTGAATGTCCGTGAAGCGAATGTAAAACAGATCAATGCAAATACTGAGATTGTGAATATTAAGAAAATTCTAGGATTAGAAAGTAATAAGAAATATAAAGATATCAAATCACTAAGATATGGTAAAATTATGATTATGACTGATCAGGATCATGATGGATTTCATATTAAGGGATTACTTATTAATATGTTTCATCATTTATGGCCTGAACTTCTGAACTTTGATTTCATATCATATATGATTACACCTATTGTAAAAGTATCTTTAAAGAAAACAGTTATACCATTCTATACTTTGACTGATTATGAAGAATGGAAAAAGAAAACATCCAATGCTAATAAATACACAATTAAATATTACAAGGGATTAGGAACATCTACTGCTGCAGAAGCCAAACAATATTTCAGAGAACTTAAAGTAAATGATTATAATGTAACTGAACAAACAGATCATGCTGTTAATCTGGCATTTAAGAAAACTGAAGCAGACAATCGTAAAGAATGGTTAAGAGGATATGATAAAGAAGTAATCCTTGATTACACTGTAAAGAAAACAAATATAGATGATTTTGTAAATAAGGAATTAATTCATTTCTCTAATTCAGATAATTGTAGGTCTATTGGATCTGCTGTGGATGGACTAAAAACATCTCAAAGAAAGATTTTGTTCTCTTGTTTCAAAAGAAAACTATATACAGAGATTAGAGTGGCACAGCTTTCTGGATATGTTAGTGAACACGCATCGTATCATCACGGCGAAGCGTCTCTACAAGGCGCTATCATTGCGATGGCACAAGATTTTGTAGGATCAAATAATATTAATCTCTTACAACCAAATGGTCAGTTTGGAACAAGGATAATGGGTGGAGCAGATGCTGCTTCACCTAGGTATATCCATACACAGATTAATCCAATTACAGATTTAATTTATAAAAAAGACGATTTCCCATTGTTAAAATATATTGATGATGATGGATTATTAGTTGAACCAGAATATTATGTCCCTATTATCCCAATGGTATTAGTGAATGGTATGGTAGGTATTGGAACGGGATGGAGTACTTCTATTCCACAATATAATCCTATTGATATAATTAATAATATTAAAAGAAAAATTACTAAAGGTATTTATCATGCTATGAATCCGTTCTATAAAGGTTTTAAAGGATCAATTGAAAAAATATCAGATACTCAATACATTAGTAAAGGAAACTATTCATTAGAAGAAGATAGATTAGTAATTACAGAATTACCTGTTGGTGAATGGACTGATAAATATATTAGATTCTTAGAAGATTCAATCTTGTCTGATAAATCTGATATCGTTCTTGATTTTGATAATTATTCGACTGAAAAAGATATTAGTATTAAAGTTAAATTATCATCGGATTTTATCTATAATCAAAAAAACTTTAAAGTAACAAATGGTGTTACTGAGTTTGAGAAACGATTAAAACTAACATCTTCTATTAGTTTAACAAATATTCATGCTTACAACAGTAATAATATTATCAAGAAATATAAAACACCCTATGAAATTATGGATGAACATAATTCAGTTAGATCCCATTTCTATCACAATAGAAAAGAATATATTCTTGCTGAACTCAAAAATAAATTATGTATCTTAGAGAATAAGGTTAGATTTATTAAAGAAGTTATTTCCAAAAATATTAAGGTCGCTGAATGTACTAAAGATGAATTACTGAAACAATTATTTGATAAAGAATATCATCTATATGATGGAAATATTATCAGTCATATAACAACATTTAATAAAGTAAAATCAGGATATGATTATTTAATCAAAATGCCTATCTATACAATGTCTAAAGATAAAGTGAATGATTTAGAAGAAGAACACGCGAAGATTGTTGGTGAAATTGAGATTACGTCAAATAAGGGAGTCAATACAATGTGGATCGAAGAATTAGATGAATTATTGATTTATTACAAAAAAAATAATATAGTTTAATATATAATGAGTGAACCTTCAGTATTAAATACAATATTAGATGAAAAAAAGTGGGCAAACAATGGATTACTTGGTGATATTAGAAATACTACATATCCTGAAAATTACTATAATGTTTTAGATTACAAAAATAGCCCAGAAACAAGTTCATTAAAGAACTGTAATACACAGGATGCATTAAAAGGAATATTAGATGAAACACTACTCAGTAACACTTTTTTTTCAACTGGTAATGTTCAAAATATTCAAAATATGATAAGATATTATTTCCATCAGGAGAAAAATGAAATTATATCAGAACAAAATAATAATGAATTATTAACTATAATGAGAGGTATTTATCTTAAATATAGTAATTCAGCAGCAAATACATTAGATGAAATAAAAAAAGAAGTCCAAGAAATAAATAAAGTTGTTGTAGAATATGCCTTGAAACAAATATATATTAATTATGATAATTACAATAGATATATCAGTGATTTAGAATCATTACCAACACCTCTGGATTTACCTAAAGTCCCCGATAGAAATAATTATACATATGATTTAAATAGACCGATTTAGTGGATGGAATGATATGTGAGGTGAAGATTTTGCTTAATTATATCCTTCGTTCCATTCATGTAATTTTTCTACATTATATAAATTATTATTTTCTTTATATTCATTACCATTAATATCTATAACCATATTTGAATTTGAATGATTTAATACTAATAATGGTGCTGTAGTTAATGAATATATATCTGATTTATTATTAATTTTAAATTTAGTAGGTATCATATATTTATTATTTTTATTAATTATTTCATAACTATTTGTAATTTCTATAGAATTTTTTACCATTGTATTCATTACTTTTTGTATTTTAGAATCCATTATATTATTAAAATAAATTTAATTATGGTAAAAATCCTGTTATGAGTACAACTGAACATTTATCATTTGCATCCGCTAATGCCATTAATGGACCCACTGGTATATTAGCACCTCCGGCAACAGCCATGCAATCTTGTTCGTCAACTGTCACATCTGTAGTAGCATTTAATCCAACACCCATAAATCCAGTAATATGTCCTACAAGGACAGTATCACCTGTATTATTTAAAAACATCATATCTCCAACACGAGATTGAGAAAGACTACCTTTTATATCTAATGAAAGAGTAAGATCGTCACCTTCAAAAGCAGAAGCTAGTCCTGACACTCCACTAATATCATAATGATGAATCCCAGCCGGTCCTGAAGTTTGAAGCCAAAAATATTTATTACCTGCTGAAATAGCTATTGGTGTAACTCCTACACATACACCAGTTAATGGATGTGCTGTTGTTATTACACCATTATATAAATTTTTAACAATATGACATTCAAAGCTATCATGTGCATCAATTTCAATGGCGTCATATAATGTTATAGTACTTGTAGCACCAGATGCAACAGTGTTACTTTTAATAAGATAGGCACCTCCTTCTTGTGCTACTGTTCCACTATCCTCTATTACTAAATATCCTCCTGCCCATTCATCTACTGCACATGTTATAGAAGCTGAAACTATTGATGTAGCACCTAATGCTACATCAGACATTTCTACACTTGTTGCACCAGTACCTACAATACCGTTACCATTTGCCGTTGCAGTCATGACTACCAAACCTTTACCAATTGCTGCACCTGATTTAGAATATCTATATGTCCTATCTCCATATATTAATTTAGTACCAATTGGGTATGTAGCAGCACTGCTTTCAGCATTAATATCCATATGTGTGTTAGATGAATTAAACGTACTTACACCTGATAAACTTATACCATGTGTATAAGTATTTTGAAAATGTGAACTTACTCCTGCTTGTGCCATTATATTATATTATATTATATTATTTAATATAAATTATATTTAAATAAATTATGATATATTTAATATTATGAATATTGATTCTTTTTTTTTAACTAAAAAAGTCATTAAAGACATTAATAATTGGATAAATAAAGATTATAAAAAACAATTTTTATTTATTCACGGTAAAGATGCGTGTGGTAAAACATCTTTAGCAGAATGTATTTTAAAGAAATATAAAATTATTCACATTAATATTGATTTCTTTAAAGAAAAATGTTCCATAAAAGATTATTTAAATTTATCATTAGGAAAGAAAAATATATCAATGATGTTTAATAAAGATATTCAACACAATGCTGTAATATTTGATAATCTTGAATTGTTTTTGAAACATAATAAAAATGTTCTGAATGATATTTTATCATATTTAGATAAATTGAATATTCATAAGAAACATCATCCTATAATATTTGTATCATCTAATATTAATCACAAATTATTTAAAAAACTCTTACAACAATGTAAATTTATTGAAGTAAATTATTCACAAAAGATTCTTGAAACTATAACTAAAAAACTATTATTAGATAAAAATATAGAATTGTCTAATAATGATATAACTGATCTAATATCTAAATCCGACTCGAAAATAACTAATATAATATCAAATATAAATGTCTTGAATCTAAAAGACGATTATTCGCAAGTGTATAATTATGAAGACAATTTTATAGAAGATTCAGTTAAAAAAATATATTCAACAAATGATTTCTCTGATATAATAAGATATTCACAAAATACAAATAATCTTTATTTTGATATACTTGATAATATTCATTTTATGACAAAAGATTTAGATATCATAAAAAAGATATATAAATCGTGTTGTCAAGCCGAAAATGTAAACACATATTATATTAAAAATCATATTGATCTTTATGATTTATTTACGACTCTATCTATAATATTTCCTAAATATTATTTGAATAACGACATGAATCAAAAGAAAGTTATAAATAATAAATATGTTAGTAAATCATTAATATACATATCAAATGAAAGGTATTTATATAATAATAAAATTGATCCTAATATGATGTATTTAACACATAAAATAGATGATGGTGAATTTATTAAATTCATTGAAGAAAAATACAATATTAGAGAATGTGATCAAAAAAAGTTAAAGAATACTTATGATAAAATTATTAAATTTGAATAATATTATTTAAAATTGTATTAATATAAATAGATTATTAAATTTGCTTTAATAATCGTATAACAGATCTAATACGCGATGATTGAACCTCCACCGCCGACTCCGACTGCGACTGCGTGGGGAGGGGCGCGGCCGAGTGTGCTCCCGACGCGCTCGGATGCACAGTGCCGCAAACACAGTCAGACACACACTGCATGTGCTCAGGATCGGCAGCTCGGCTGCTCACCAGGTTCGCAGGGCCTAATACTGGTGGTGTCAAACTGCGGTTGGGTAAATACAAAACCTGGATCACCGGGTTCTAACCCACTCTGCTGCTCTTTGAAGCTGGCCTCTATATCTTCCGGCATGGCAAATACAAAACCTGGAGCGACGCCGTTGTTTTGGCCCTCAACATTTTTACACCCACAAACAGATTTAAGCATATTAGCCATTAGCATTCCAAGTATTAAAGCAACAACACACATTACAATAGTTTCAGTTTTCATGTTTTATAATATAACATAGAAAAAAAAAAAAAAAGAAATTGAAGAAATTCAACTTTAAAATACAATATTAGAGAATGTATTAAATTTGATTAATTAATAATTAATTATATAAACAATATGGAAACATCGTCTCTCAGATTTCTGAAAGATTATGATATCATTACAATACTAAATGAAGAAGTTCCTAAATCAAGAGAAAAGTTTGCTATAGAATTTCATTCAAATCTTTATAATAATAAGTTAAACAATAATGATAATTATTTCTTTAAAATACATATAGATAATACCTTTTGGAAAATAAATGAGAAACGCGTTCTAAGTATGAATGTATCATTTATACAACCTTGTTACCCATTTTATACTTGTCCTATAACTAAAAAATTATATGTTAATCATGCTATAAAGATATATGAAGGATATAAAAATGAAGTATTACCTTGTGGAACGTTATCGACAGGTGCTCAATGTATGTGTGATATATGTTATGATTCTATTAATAATTAAATTTGATTTATATTTAAAAGTTTTTTACTAATATTATAAATATGAATAAGATCACAATTATCGCAAGTGAACTCGCTATTATTACCGGACATAACAAATATGAAAAAATTCAAAAAGCTATTGATGCTGTTTTAAATCGCAGTAAGATTGTTAAGAAATATATCCCAAAATCTAAGATTGAAGAATCTCTATTATCTCTTTCAGATACAGATTTAAAAATTATTAAGAATGAACTAAAGATCGAAGGTAACGCATCATTAAAACAAGTAGAAAATATGATTAAACAACAAGTTTTGACCAAATCTCTTAATGAAAATATTACTGAAGATCAATCTAAAAAGAAAGTTGATGATGTTATTAAATCTATGCCTGTACTAAATAAATGCCTAGAGGCATCAGTTAAACAAGATTTGAGGATGAAACGAGGAAATATCAAAGAAGATAAAAATCTCGATAAAACTCAACAAAAACGTAATATTGTGATTGATTCACGGAATTCACAAATGTATGAACGAGAACTATATTGTGACCCAGATAAAAAATATAATATAGTGCTTAGAGGAAAGGTTGATGGTATGAATGATGAATATGTTGTTGAAACAAAGAATAGAACTAAGAGATTATTTAATATGATTCCTGATTATGAAAAAGTGCAACTAAACGCATATATGTTTATGACAGGTAAAGAAAAAGCACTTCACATTGAATGTTATAATGAGGAACAAAATTCAGTAGAATATGATTTTGATAAGTTATTCTGGGAAGATTGTTTGGATAAAGTGGTTGATTTTACTAATACTCATATTGTTTGTCATATAAAAGAAAAACAATAAATATATCATAATGGACAGTAAAAAAAGACCATCTTGGGAAGAATATTTTAAAGTGATTGTTGAGAATACGGCATTAAGATCACCTTGTGATAGATTACAAGTAGGATGTCTTTTAACCCGAGATAATAGAATTATATCACAAGGATATAATGGTTTTTTGCCTGGATCCAAACATGAATCGATCGTTGAAAATAATCATGAGCAAGCAACAGTTCATGCTGAACAGAACGCTATATCAGATTGTGCTCGGAGAGGCGTAAGTTGTGACGGATGTACAGCATATGTAACACACTATCCGTGTATTCATTGTTTTAAAATAATGGCGGCAAGTGGTATCCGAGAAATTAAATATATAAATAATTATAAAAATGATAAAAATGTTATTAAATTATCACAATTGTCTGGTGTAAGTATTTGTAAAATTTTATTATAATATTTATTATATAATGAATAAATTTAGAGATTTAGTATCAATTGACAAATATAGATTCAATGAATTATATGAAATATTTCAATATTGTATTTTATATACCATTGTAACTATTATATGGGGGTTTTATTTAAATAGATTGTTTCCTCCTGAAGATGAAAGTAAAGAAGGATATGTGATATTATTTGAAATAGTTTTACAGGCATTGGTGGTTGCTGTATCTGTTTTTTATATAAGAAAATTATGTCAAATTATCCCATTATTAATTAATTTTAAAGGATATAGTCAAAATAAAACAAGTGAATACGGTGGTTCTGTTATTATAAGTATAGTATTTATGACTACTCAAAAACATATTATAAATAAAATTAATTTACTAAACCGGAGGTATTTGAGTTAACCCATGGACACATTTCGCAGAATTACCTTGAGCACATGTATATCCAGGAAGACAACATTTAAGATCAGAAGTGGCACTATTACACAGATCATCGCCTATAGCACAATATTTACCACTGCTACAAGTAGAAGAGGGGGAGGGTGACGGTATAGTTTTTACATAATCGCCTGTAGTATTCCCCGCCGGGCACGTAGGTGGTGGTGATGGTGTTGGTGGAGGTGGTGGAGGTGATGGTGGTGGTGGTGGAGGTGATGGTGGTGGTGGTGGTGGTGATGGTGGTGGTGGTGGTGGTGGTGATGGTG
>Ga0209533_1003040_pt1 | contig 14998 bp, 20 predicted proteins | sample COG_04_FD_184748 | JGI IMG/M metagenome (GOLD analysis project Ga0209533, IMG submission 184748) | Pelagic Microbial community sample from North Sea - COGITO 998_met_04 (SPAdes) (version 2) | ecosystem: Environmental > Aquatic > Marine > Neritic zone/Coastal water | place: Helgoland, sampling...
CGTAAGTCAACGTATATAGATACTAATCCACGCCATGATTTATACCCTATGCCAATTGTACAACCTCATGAGCATCAACAGGAGCAGAAGCAGGAGAATCAGACTTCGCGAACAAGAGAACAAATATTAGATGATATAATAAAAAATCTAAATACTAACAAGCTGAATATTATTAAAAGTACAGAACAAACTAACCTATATATTGCGTTTAATAACGCAACTGGTAGTATAAGACCCGATCAATCAGCAAGCATTGCAGGATATATTAATAAAAAAAATATAGACAACTATGGACATACATATATTAAAGATATAGATGTAGATGTATTCAAACAATTTAAACAAAACATAGAACGCTATCAACCTGCTGGTGGTAAAAGAAGAACAAGAAGAAGAAAAGGCAAAAAATCCCGAAAAACAAACAAAAAATCTAGAAAAACAAGAAAAAGATAAATATAATATATATTTTTTTATAGATATATATTATGTCTGACACATATTTTAAAAATTTAAATTTAATATCGTCTATTGTGAAAATACGCAACTTAAAAACCGATATATATCAAAAATCATTTTATGATACAAGTTTACTATTTGATAAAGTAAAAAAAAATTTAAAATCAATTCCTATCAAAAAATCTTGTACAAAGTATGAAGGAAAGAAATGGACAAGTAGTATATCTGGTCAACAACAGACATATCTAAAATCAGCATTTAATAAAGAGTTGTCTTCAACTGGTTATATTTTAAAAGTAATAAGTAACTCGGTAATATCATCAGATCCACGTCAACAACAAATTACGATAGAATATATAGGGGAAAAAATAGGAGATATAACAGGAATATGGGAGAATGATAAACATTTATTTAAAATTGTTAAAATAGGTAATAATAATTTAGCCGACATATCTAACTCAAGATTAATTATGGGATTTGGTCCAAGTGCTTCAGGTAAAACATATTGGGCAAAAAATATAATCAAAATACTATCAACATATTCACAACCATTCCCAAATACATTTATGACAATAGATGGAGGAGATTATAGAGAATTGTCAGAAGTATATCAAATTGTAGTAGACACATATAAGAAAAAAAATTATGCAGGTTTAGCCCAATTAGTATTAACATCGTTTAGCGTGACACAAAAATCATTATTTGAATCAAATATAATTAAACGAACTATTATTAATTATTTAAATAATGTTCAATATATCGGTAAAATTAGTCTTTATGTTCCAGAAACATTGGGTGGTTGTGGCGGATGGAAAAGACCTGTATGGTGTAGTAAAATACTAAAACCACTTATTGATATTACTGGTGATAAAAAATATATAGGGTTAATGATATATCAACATAAGACAGGAGATGAGTGTGACATGGATATACCATATAAATGTGTAGGTTGTATTTCAAGTGGTAAAATGCGTGAAGTGAATGAAGGAAAGAAATATTCAAGTGGTGCATATGAGCATTCTTATACACAAGGAGAAGTTGAGGTTAAAAAAGCAACACCTTATAGATTTATTATTCATAATTCTGGTGGTAGAAAGACAGGGAATGTGACTAATAAATCTATATTTAAAGATTTAAGTGACACTCCGCTTATCATTGATGAAAGTATGAAATCAAAATTTGAATTAAAGTATGGATGTGTTTATCAATATAAAGATAGATGTGAACGAAGCATTAGAGGTGCAGGAAAAATTAAAAACAAATCCAGAAAAACGCGTAGAAAATCAAAAAAATCCACCAAAAAATCTAGAAGAACACGAAAAAGATAAATATAATATATATTTTTTTATAGATATATATATTATAATATGGGTTGCATGAGTAACTGTATCAAAGGAGCATGTCCAACATGTAATCAAAAACCAGAAAATAACGATAAATGGCGTTACACTATATACACCACCATTTTGTTTTTAATTGTTAGTTGTCCATATGTATATTTATTAGTAAATTCTATTTTAGGCGGATTCGTCAAACTCTGCGATAAAAGAGGATGTCCTACACATGCAGGAATATTAGTACATGCTATAGTTTTTACACTATTATTGCGTTATCTAATGGAATTGAATATTTAAAAATAATTTCATATTAAATATATTAATGCCATCAAAAGAAGTGCACTAAATCCAAAAAATGTAGTAAAATAAATTACCCTGAGTGTTTATAATTTTTTAACAGTTTTTTTAAGTTTGTTACCAGAGTTACCTTTAAATGTGGGTCTTTTTTTACAAGTAAATTGTTTGAATGATAATTTTTTACGAGTCATAACAGATTTACGACATATACCTATACCGCGTCTTTCTTTACGCGTCTTTCTATATTTTTCTACTTTTTTAATACATCCACATAACTTAATTGCTAATATTTTTTCCGCAGTAGATCTAATTTTTTTAACATCATTTGGAATAGGTTTATTATAGTATTTCAAAATCTTTTTATAATCTGCATTTTTTAATAAATATTTTTTAGCCATACTATATATATGAAATATATTAATAAATATATAATATTATTATTAATAATAGCATTAATAGCGTTAATAGCGTTTATATGCTCGCGTGTCAATAAACAACACAAAAAATGTTTAGTGATGTTTGATACACATACAATGAAAAAATTATATCATAAATATGGTATTTCGTATAATATAGTAAATGGTTATACGGAATTAACAAAAAAAAGTGGCATTAAAGATAAAACAATTAAATTATGTGATATAAATAATAAAAACGCTATTAATATTTCAAGAAATAAATTAGAATCTCAAGGTTTGTTTAAAAAACATAATATTAATATTAGTAATTTTTTAAAATGGAACAATAATAAATCAGATAAAGAAAATATAACCAATATAAATAATAATTTAACATTTCCATTAGTTATTAAATATTCTAAAGGAACAATGGGTACAGATGTGTATACAAATATTTATAATAATAAAAAAATATTAAATATTATTAAAAAACTAAAAAATGAAAAAAAAAATGAAATAATTATTGAAGAATTTCAACAAGGTTATCGTTATAGAATATATATTCTCAATAATACTATTATATTTATAGAAAAATTTTATCCTCCTATTATTGTGGGAGATGGCAAATCATCTGTATCTGAATTAATTAACAATTATACAACACATACTTATAATCCAATGAAATACGAATTACAACCTATTTCACATATTGAAGAACATTTAATAGAAGAGCAAGGATATTATATGGATAGTATATTAGAACAAAATAAAAAAATTCAAATAACTGGCATTATAACATATAGCAATGGTGCAATAATGGAAAATATTCCTATTTCAAGTGTTCATTTTAATAATCAAAAAATGTTTTTAAATGTAAATAAAATAGTGGGTTTAAACTTATCAGGTATTGACTTTATTAGCGAAAATATATCTACTCCATATATAGGAAAAGTATTAGAAGTAAATGCAGCACCTTCTTATAATCCCGAATATCATTCAGATAAAACAAATAAAAAATTGTTAGATAGTTTATTCAAATAATTAATTTTAATATATATATAATTAATTATTTACACTTTAGATTTTACTTTACTAATAAAATGTTTTGTATAATAAATTGCAGATTGACCTAATATAGTAGTAAATACTAAAAACCACGCAGCACTAAATGCTAAACTCTTATCCAAAGATGTACAGTCTTTTTTACCCCATGGATTAAAATTATAAATCAATAACACACATACATATATTTTTATAATTTCAGTCAATACGCTATGATACTCTGGGGCTATATATGATACACCTAAGTACGAAATAATATATAATGCATATGATACGTATATTAAATACCAATAGCTTTTTTCTTTTAATGTCTTTGTCATTATATTAATGAAACATTATTTTTATTTGAATTTATTAAAAGGTAATATTCTTGGGCATTGGTTTGTTATATATATCCAATGTACGCGCACTAGAATCATATGATTCAACATATCTTGGCATCCAATAATATTTTAATATTGGTGCACGTTTTGGATAATTATCATTAAATAGCATATAATAATAACGCTGTTCCAATGTAATTGGTTGACCACATGTATTTAAATGTATAGGCAATTGAACACATTCTAAATCATCTATTAAATCTACTGATTCTTGAATAATTTGATACCACGAACGTGTTTGTTTACTAACACCATCACTAAATGCTTCTTTTTTACGCCACAACACTTCATCTGGTAGTGCTTTTTTAATGTCTTTGTTTTCAAAGAAGAGTGGATAACTAAACGCTTTACGAATTAAATATTTTTCAATATTATTTTCCAAATTATGATTACGTAATTGTATTGGCAATGATAGATAAAAACGAACCCATGATTTATCAAGCAGAGGCGTACGTGCTTCTAATCCCCATGATGAAATAGATTTATCAGATCGTAACACATCATAATTATGCATATTTGTAAGTAATCGTTTGCATTCTTTATCAAATTCGTCGTTATCTGGACAAGCGTGAAAATACATATATCCTCCCATTAATTCATCTGCGCCATCACCGTTAAATATAACTTTTGCTTCACTATTTTCAGAAATATATTTAGCTACCAAATAATTACCAACACTTGCGCGTATTGTTGTAGTATCATATGTTTCTACAGCTTTTACAACATCTGGAATCGCATTCAAGAATGTCAATTCATCTACTACAACGGATGTATGTTTAGTTCCAATATAATCAGCTACTTTTTGCGCATAGTATAAATCGTCAGATCCTTCAAATCCAATACTATATGTTTCTATTTTCTTATCGGGATATAACATATTAACCTCTCGTTGCACTAATGAACATATTAAAGAACTATCTAATCCACCCGATAACAAGCATGCAATTGGACGATCAGTTGTAGTAACGCGTTTTTTAACACTAGCGATAAGGTTATTACGAATATTCGTATAAAGGTCCTCTAATTCATCTTTCTTTTTACTATAATTAATTAATGTATTATCTAAATATCTGACATTCAAATCATAATATGGTACATTTTCATTCATCTGTATCCATTTAGAATCAGTAAATGAAAAACACGAATAGGTTCCTGGAATAAAATGTTTAATATTACCACCCAAGTCGTGCAATACTTTCAATTCAGATCCAAATGCAAACTTATTATCATCTTCCAATATATACATTGGTCTTACACCAAATGGATCACGTCCTGTATATACCATATTTTTGGATGAATCCAATAATACAAAGGCAAATACGCCATCTAATTTTTTAATTGTACTTTCTATGCCAAAAGTATTATATAAATGAATGATAATTTCACAGTCCGAATTTGTAGTTGCGTTATATTTAAATTCTTTATAAAGTTCTTTATAGTTGTAAATTTCACCATTACATATCAAAGTAACATTATTGATTACGATTGGCTGGTTTGATATATCATCTAATCCGTTTATTGCAAGTCTATGAAACCCAAATACTACATTATTATTTAGTGATTTATATACTGAATGTTCAGGACCACGCATAAATCCCTTTTGAAATGATTTTTTCCATTTACTATGTACTAAATCATCTTTAGCAATTGTTTCATTTGTTAAGACTGTAAAAATACCACACATATATTATTTAACTAATATTCTTTAGATATATTTGATAAATAATTATTTTATAGGTATATTGTATAAATGAATAAACTTATGGATAATTTGTTTGGTCCTTTTCCAAAGGAATACTGTTTATATTTTTACTTTTTGGAAATATTTGCATTTATTGCATTAATAATTACGATAATTACAGTAGTTACGTCTTACAAATCTTTCAAAAATAAAGCGATATTGTTTGTACTCTTATTACAACCATTGATCTTATATTTTGAAAGTAGATTATTATACTCCATGTGTGTTGGTAGTTTAAGTACTACAACAAATAGCGGAAATTTGATGAGTTAAAAAATGACAATTATATATATTTTTTATTGAGTATGATACAATAAAAAATATAATACTAATTTTTCATCAGTTGTCTGATGGTATAATTAGTTTTATCGGATGTAAAAATCGGTTCATTCGTTTGATCGTTTTCTTCTCGGGTATGACTCGTCCATCAATATATGATTCCAGTGTTGATAATTTTATATTCATCAGTTGTGTAAATGCATTAACTGTATAAGGGGAACGACTTATTGCCATTCTTATCTCATCGTGTAATGTGTAATCATTCATGTAGTATATATAATCATCATATTATTTTTAATACATTTGGACTAATCATTTTCGTATATACATTTGAATATACCACATTCAATCGTGTAAAATACAAATAAAGCTTAATCTCATATGAATTTAAGCAAAAAAATGGAACGAATTACATATAAATTGTATATTTTTATTATATATTTATAGTATTAATAGAATGTCAAAATTATATGGTGTAGTAGACAAAGTTTATTATCAACAAAATGATAGAGTTGAAGATTTAAATGAAAGATTATTTAATAGAAATACATCAGTACGACCGGTTGGAGCTCTTATTGATGTACGAGCAACGCCCACAAAATATGTTACAACTCCTATTATAAATATGCGTCCAACGGCAAAAACAGAATGTCCACGTGTATTACCTTTTAATATTCAAAAACAATTTTTCCCAGGTAACACAAAATCACCATGGGATGGATATAAAGTAGACACTGAAACTGTATTAAGAAACCAACAATTTGCATTACAAAAGTCCGAACAAAATATATATGTGCCATCATCTAATAGTGATTTATATGCAAAAACAGTACCATCACAAATATATACAGGAAGATATCAAAATATGTTTAACAAACCTGATTTAGAACCAAAAAATGCTAACCCTGAAAGCCTTGGATTATTTTTCTTTAATAATCATACACGCGAACAACGTATTGAGCATGGAGATATTGAAAAACTAACCAAATAAGTAGTAACATATGAATGACAAGGATTTAAACATATCGGAATATATATTTATATATGAGTCTAGATGACATCACATATAAAGATACTATTATATTTAAACTACCTATTACTAACGGAAAAGTGATCAAAGTATATGATGGCGATACTATTACAATTGCTACCAAGTTACCGTATGCCACAGGTATGAGTAATCAAGAGCGACCGCATGAATTATGGCGAAGATTTTTCGGGTACATGAATCCGTTTCGTACATTATGTGCACCACGATCGCAAGAAAATAGTCCATTTTATCGTTTTTCTGTTCGTCTTCGTGGAATAGATTGTCCTGAACTTCGTACTAAAAATGAAAACGAAAAGCATTGCGCAATACTTGCAAAAGATATGATACATAATCATATATATCATAAAATTGTTACATTAGAAAACGTAGCTTATGACAAATACGGTCGCGTATTAGCAGATGTATTTTTGGATGGGACAAATATTACTGATGTACTGATTGATAAAAGATTAGCAGTTGTATACGATGGTGGAACGAAACATTGTCCAGATGATTGGTTGGCATATTACAAAGGATAAATTTTACTATTTTTTATATATTTTATTATACATATAAAAAATTTATTTGGTTGAAGCACCCAATGATAATGGGCCACCTGTTAGTTTTGTAGCTAGATTTTGAATACTATCTAAATTCATGTTTTTTAATAAATCTTTATATTGATTAATCATTGGAGCCATGCCTTGCATATTTTTAACTAGTTTATTTTGTTTACTTATTAAACGCGATGTATCTTTTGTAAGTTTTTGCATATTTTCTCCACCTAAAATATTATCTAAATTATCATACGCGCGTTCAATTGTTGTACCGTAATCTATTCTACTGTTTACTTCTTCTGAATCATCCTTTACTGATGCTGCGGTTTTTGCAACTACATTTTTTCCTTGTGTTTGAAACCCTGACTTCTTTTTCACTTTAGTTTTATTTTCAAAATCAGCAGCAGCTGTTGTTGCATTTTTTGTTGCTTTTGTTTGATCCTTCTTTTGAAATCCTTCATAATTTGTTTTCGTTGCTACTACATATAAATTTGTTGCTAAAAGACAACATAATAAAACGATGATCATATTTTTATTAAAATTAAAAACAATTAATCCTACGGCTAAAAACATGGTTACTGCTTTGTAATTCTGAATTAATACATATCCAAATAAATTCATTAGTGCAATAAAAGTTATTATATACAATACAATTTTGTTTTTAAAAAATCCTGTTCCAGATGCAGCATTTGAAAATGATTTTTTAATTGATTTTGAAAATGATTTTGATTTACTCATATAACGTATATTGATATTTTAATTTATATTTATTTTTAAAATTATCTTCTAGATCTAGATCTTTTTTTATTTTTTCTAGATCTCTTTTTCTTAAGTGTTCGCTTTTTTCTTCTTCTTCTTTTACCACCAAATGATGGATCACCAAATGAATAAGTTGAATCTTCTCTTGTTGTGTTTATACTATCATTATTAATACTATTAAGTTGATCAGCGGTTAATGTAATACTAAATGAACCTGTAGATTGATGAAATGATTCATCAGGATCGGTAGTATAATTTACTTGACTTGGATTACTAACATTTAAATCGCTCATATGTAATGATTCAAATGAAATTGTTCCATTAATTGTTGCATAATGAACACCATAAGGATCTAGTAAATTAATTGTTGTATTGTTAAATGAAGTACTAGTATCTAAACTATGATTTTCATTAGGATCTATGGATGATTCATCATGAGGAAAAGGATATTCCATTATTAATAAAATATAGTGAGATATTTTATTAATTTATTTAATTTGCTTTCTTCTTTTTCTTCTAGATTTTCTCAATTTTTTTGCACCTTGGGGTTTTTCAGAACTTTTACGAGTAAATTTAAAAAAGTCGCGAGTATTTTTTCTACTAGGACGTTTTAATTTACGGGAATTAGATAAAAATCCACCAAGTTGAACATCAGGTTTGGATTTGTCTGTTTTATTAGTATTCATATAATGAACTATATCTCTACGTATACTATCCATTATATTATGATCTATACTGGTTCTGGTATTCATATTAATATAATTTCTAGTTAATGCGGTGGATGGTTTATCAGTTATTAAGTAATTTAACTCTTTGCTACTTAATTTAATCTTTTTTTCGGTTAAGAGTTGCTTTGCAAAATCTGTTAATTGTTTCATAAATCCAGTTGGTTTTTTACTAGAAAACATACCAGAAAATATGCCAGTTGATGCTTGTGTCTCTTGATCTAAATCATGATCTAAATTAGGAGCTTTACCGTCTAATGCTGAAGTTAAATTTGCTATTTCACCATCATATCTTTCTCTTGCCGTGGATAAATGTTCATCACTATCTACTTGTTCAATTAATTCTTTTAATTCAATTATTTTACGACTAGCATTTCCACTTTTAGTTACGATTCCTCTCATTCTATCTGCAATTCCACTTATGGTATTTGCATCTTTTGTAATTTTGTCTGCGATATCTTTAATTTTAGATTTAAAAAGTTCTTTTATAGATTCAATTTCGGCATCTAATCCACTCATATTTTAATATATATTAACGATATTTTATTTTGTTACTGTGTTTTCTAACATTTCTTTTTTTGCGCGTTCTTCTAATTTTTCTTCTTCTTTTTTTACTTCCTCCACCTAAATTAGGTGAATCATCTTTTGAAATGGCGCCTAAATCTCTAACAGATTGTGTTAATGTAGTTAATGAGGTATCTAAGTCGCTTGTAGTTTGAATTTGGTGTTGAAATTCGTCTAATTTATTTCTAGCATTTTCTATTGCTTCTGTCGTATTTTCATTTAAATCTCCTTCTATATCTTTTTGTAATTCGGCTATTCTAACTTTTAAATTTCGTATATAGTCAATTGACTTAGATATAGGAGGTATTAATGCGTCTGTGCGAAGAATTACACTATTTTTAAAAGCTAGGTTCATAGATTGCATCGTTTCAAATCGTAATGTCATATCCTTTAATGTTTTGATTAATTTTTGTTCATTATTAGTACTACTATCACTCATAATATATTATACATTTATTTTATTGTAGAATCTATATCAGTAATAGATGATATTTTTTCCTTAACACTATCCATTTCTTTTAATATATCTCTCTGTTCTCTTCTTGTATTCTCCATTTGAATCTCGCTTAAACCACCAACATCCACCATATCACTTAAGTATTCGTTTATTCTATGATAACTATCTAATTGTTTTTTTTGTTCATCTACTCTTTCCTGAAAATCATTTTTATAAATATTATAAACGGGTTTATATATTTTATAATTTATACCTTTATCGCAAGGGATATCTGAACTTTCTTTCATATCTTGAAAATGCGCTAAACGATCTTTATCTCTCTTCTCAGAATCTTGTTTTAAACGCATTTTACTTAAATCTCTCTTAAAGAAATCAAATTCATCAAAATGATTTTTATATTTTTTAGATGTATGGTAATGTCCTTTTTTTGTAGAATCACTCATATATATATGAAAGAAATGTAAAAATACATATAAGCGAAAATATATAAAATCTAAAGTATATATTATTTAGGATGTCTAAATCTAATCAAGAACCTTTACTTGTAGAAGACCAAAACCGTTTTGTAATGTTTCCAATTCAAGACCAAAACATATGGGATATGTATAAAAAACAAGTTGATTGTTTTTGGAGGGCCGAAGAAGTTGATCTATCAAAAGATTATACTCATTGGCAAACTCTAAACAGCGACGAAAAACATTTCATATCCATGATTTTAGCGTTTTTTGCAGCAAGTGATGGCATAGTATTGGAAAATTTAGGATCTCGGTTTATGTTAGAAGTACAATTATCAGAAGCAAGAGCATTTTATGGTTTCCAAATAGCAATGGAAAATATTCATTCACAGATGTATAGTTTATTAATAGAAACGTATATTCAAGATCATGAAGAAAAAACGAAACTCTTTCACGCTATAGATAATTTTCCATGTATTAAAAAAAAGGCAGACTGGGCAATTAAATGGATAAATGACAATAATAGTAGTTTTGCCACACGATTGATAGCATTTGCATGCGTTGAAGGAATATTTTTTTCAGGTGCATTTTGTAGTATTTTTTGGTTAAAGAAGCGTGGACTAATGCCTGGACTTATTTTTTCCAATGAATTAATATCACGAGATGAAGCACTACATACCGAATTTGCAATTTTACTTTATACAAAACTCATAGAAAAAGTTCAAAAAAATAAAGTATATGATATTATAAAAGAAGCAGTAGAAATAGAAAAAGAATTCATAATAGATGCACTTCCATGCCGATTAATAGGAATGAATTCAACACTTATGTCTCAATATATTGAATTTATAGCGGATCGTTTAGTAGTTCAATTGGGTTATGATAAAATATATCATTCAACAAATCCATTTAACTTTATGGAATTAATATCTGTAGAATCAAAAACCAATTTTTTTGAAAAGCGCGTATCTGAATATGCGCTAGCCGATAAAACGAAAGAAGATGGTATATTCAATATGGAATGTGATTTTTAATTATATCGTATAATAAATAATATAAGATATAATTTAACCCGCATGGTTCAATGGTGTAATATATAATTTAACCCAAGTGTTTCATTGGTTTAAGATATAAGTGATATATTTTTTGTTCATTACATAATTCAGGTACCATAGTTTGGGGTCTTCCTTGTCTGTATGAACGATTTTTAATGGTTGACCAGTACATGCGACTAGGTGTATCACTTTTTTCTGGACCACCGCAACGTTTTGACACATTATTTACTAATTTATAGCTTCTAATTCCTCTAACTTGTCTAGGCATTATATAAATAATAGTAGAAAATATTTTTATCAGTAATTATTATTAATTCCTATTAATTCCTAAATTATACATGGCCATATTTTTCTAATATTACAGACGGTACAATCTTACTCCTAATATTATACATTTTTTTATAACATTTATTAATAGTAACTTCGCTAATTTCGGTAATATCGTGTATATTTTTCTTTGTAATGTTTGTATTTGTAATATAAGATACAAAATATACAATTCCTGCCGCGATTGAATGAGGTGTATTCTCAGGAATATAATTATTTTTATCTATTTGTATAGCTATAAATTCACATAATTTAATTAGCTCTTTTGTCATACTTAATTTACTGCAAAATCTGCTAATAAACGTTAATGGATTTGTTTCTGAGAAAGATGTTTTTTCATCTCCTTGTAAATCTTTTTCAAGTGTATTAATAATGGATGTTGCATTTTTACATCCTTTTGTCGCACTTGTATTGTCTAAATGAAACATTAGAGCAATTTCTTTCGCCGTACGAGGATTATTATTTATACGACATGATATATAAATAGATGCTGCAATAATTCCATCTCTGTTTAAACCCCTAAATGATCGCTGATCTGATATTTTTTTATGATAAATCATTGCATCATCAATAATATATTTTGATATACCACTTTTTTGTGCCATATTTGAAATTCTTTGAAATTCATCGTAATGTGATTTTTCCTTATACGGCATAGACTGCCATTCAGTATATCTTTTAATTTTTCTCATTTCATACGATGACCCTGACCCGCATAGAACTTTACATCCATATGAAGATTCTTTTAATAATGGATTTATAGGCATACCACATCGGGTTGGATCAGCGGATTGACTATCGTCTGCACCATAAAATCTCCATTCAGCCGACGAATCTAACATATCCTTATAAATAATACTACATTTAGGATTAATACACGATAAGAACCCTTCATCTGTAAAACTCAATTTATCATTACATACATCACAAAACTCCCTCTCGCCGGAAACACGATATACACATTCAAGTGATGATTGCTTAGATGGTTTAATTTCACTTTCAAATATATTCCATAAGTGATTGTTATTTGTAGTCTTTTTTAGTTTTTGTGTCTTTGAACCTTCCTTTTTTTTGGATAAACTTAATTCCATACTTTTAATTGTTTAGAAATTTTATTAGTTATTCAATTTTATTTAATATTCTTTTTAGAATATATATATAATGGGTAATACTTCATCTAAATCTGATAATAGTGCTAAATATGAATTAATAGAAAAAGTTGCTCTTGATTATGCAACTACTTTAAACCTAACAAATATTGGCTTATTATCAAAACCAAGTGAAGAATATAAATCAAGTTGTAATAATTTAATATATGTGTCTTCTGAATTATTAAAAAAATATTTAAAACCAGTTGAAATAAAATTATTAGAATCAAGAGTAAAAAACGGCATTGATGTATCTACAAATACTATTGTATCATTAAGTACAGAAGATCTAGAAAAAGCGAAAATATTATCAGACGAAGGTATTACTACTGCATGTAATACTATTTCATCGTTCTATATTAAAATATCACATTTATATGCGGCAATTGTTCGTGTATTACAGCCCCAGGTAACATATACAATAGGTAGTTCAACAACCACCGTTGGATTATTAGAAGCATTAAATGAGAATCAAAAGTTACCTACAGACATTAAAATTCACGATACAACAATCAGTTTATGTAGTAAAAGAGTCGCATATTTAAATCCACAAGGTGACAACGAGAGTATAGATAATCTAAATACGCTTAGTAGTGGTAGATTATTTTCATTATCTAGTAAAAAAGTGTGTAATATTAATTTGAAACCGAATGGAGAAAAAAAATTAACACTAGGAGATGAATATGGTATTTATGAACTTGAGCAATTATATTATGATAAAGATGCCCATGGTCGTTTAGGCATTCCATCGGAAAAAAGTATTAACTATACTAAGTATTTATCCACTTTATTTAAATTATTTGAAACATTTACTTTAACTACCGATCAACAGCGTTCTGAATTTAATTCAAAAGATCAATCTGGTAAATTAGAAGAATTATTATCAAAAAATATTACAAAGTTTTCAGATATACCATTAAAAGATTATACAGTATTGTGTAGTTCAGATGATTTAGAAGATTCCGATAAATATAAAGATGAAATTGTAACAGCTTCTTTTAGCAATAAAACAACCCAGTCATCTAACAATGATGAATTATTGGCTAAAGAATATATTCAAAATATTAAGGATATGCATGAAGAAAAAGAAAAACAAATACAAGAAATATTAAATATATTAAATGAAGTATTTAAAAAAGATTCAAATGGATCAATTATAATCAATCCATCATTATCTTTAGACAATGAAGTAAGTTTAGACAAAATTGTTGAAAAAACAAGAGAAATGATAAAAAATTTATACATTAACTGTGAGTTAAAATATTTAGCAGGTATTGAGAAATATAAACAAATTCGGGATTATATTCAAAATTCTCAAAGAGAATTATTATCAGATGCTGCCACAATTCCAGACAGTGAATAAACATAAGACTAATTAATTCAACATGATTTGAGATATTTTTATTTTCTTGTTTATATATATAAATGGCAAACACTACTAACGCATCAAAGGCTAATTTAATTGGAGGACGTCGCAGAAGACGCGCAACAAGACGTGTTTCACGTAAAGGAAGAAAATCATCCGCACGTAGAACAAAACGCGTAGGACGTAAAGTTCGTGGATCACGCAGAAGATCTAGAAGATCCAGAAGAGGAGGAGCACCTTCGTCATTCGCAGCAGCATCTAATTAATCAATTAGATTTAGCAAAAATAATTTACTAACATATAAAATAATAGCACCAATAACTGACGATTCTGAAAGACGCGATACAATATATAGGTCGTATAAATGATTAAATTAAATAGATAATATTTATTACTTTTGGTTTTAAATATTATCACTTCTATATATATATATAATGGCATGCCCTTATTCAACACAAACAGGAGGTCGTAGAAGACGTTCAACTAAGCGCGTATCACGTAAAGGAAGAAAATCAACCGCACGCAAATCTAGACGTGTTGGACGTAAGGTACGTAAAACTCGTAGAAGAAGAAGACATAGAGGCGGCAACGGTATAGATCCA
>Ga0209533_1003041_pt1 | contig 14998 bp, 12 predicted proteins | sample COG_04_FD_184748 | JGI IMG/M metagenome (GOLD analysis project Ga0209533, IMG submission 184748) | Pelagic Microbial community sample from North Sea - COGITO 998_met_04 (SPAdes) (version 2) | ecosystem: Environmental > Aquatic > Marine > Neritic zone/Coastal water | place: Helgoland, sampling...
TACAGTTCGAAAGAGACGCGCGACAAGTTGGAACGTTTTGGCATTGCAGATCAGGTGCAACGTAAGGGCTACCGCAACCAACCGCTCTCGCAGCAAGACAGCGGGGGCAGCTTTGGCATGTATTGTAAGTGGCATTGCAACAACACCAGGCCCAATGCTGTCGATTTAAAAAATGATCTACGTGTAAAGGTCACAACTGGTCCCCCATCCTTAAGTTTGCTAAAAAGTTAGCCGTATTTCCACCCGCTTAGTTCATGAGACTAGCTTTTTTTAGAGCCGAAATGATGAATTCTCGGCTCATGTTTGATGGAAGCGCATACGCTTCATCAAGCATCGCAGAAGTTGCAAAATCCGGATCGAGGCGTTTCAAATCCGACAACATCTTTTCGGCCTGTTCTAATTGACCGGTTGATATAAAGCTGGCCACTAGGTGTCTCATGATTGGTAAGAACCGAGGTCTCTCCGACAGTAGGTGTCGGCCTTTGTGAATAGCACTGTCATGCTCACCGTTGAGCGCGTCTATCATGACCCTAGTTGCTCCAATGTAGTGGCGTAGCGGGCCTGAAATACTCAAACGATCAGCTACGTCCGCATGGGCCTTCGCGCCATCAAGATTGTTATCGTAGAGTTCCAGCGTTGCTCTAACATCTCGAGCAAGAGCTGAAAAAGGAACCAGACTGAGTGCGTGGTCACTTAGATCGCGGGCTGCATACAAATCTCGCTTAACGAAAGCCTGAAAATGTGATGCGATGGAAAGTGCTGTTGCATTGGTTCGGTCAATGTCGAGTGCTGTCGCAATTAAGCTCTCTGCTTCTTGCAACGCAGCTAGCCTGTTTGCGACAAGCCGTTCACCGCTCAAGAGCATTTTGGCAAACCCTTGCCATGCAAGGACTGTCGATATCCGGTCCATCCCATCAAAGTTGTTAAGCATGTCTGCCGCACCAACAACTTCATTGGGGCGCATAGTGAAAAGGCGGGAAACGACCTGATGGAGGTTCAAAATTGGTTTTCCCGATCCGATCCATCTCTCCGCAAGCATTGGTATCAACGTTTCAATTCTTGCTGCCGTTAGCTGCGCAAATTCTAGTATTTCTTTGCGATGGTAAGATAGTTCAGAACCACTTGGTACTTGTAACGAACGGCTCCAAACACACATGCCATTATCTTGAACTGCTACCGAAATATCAAATGTGACACCAATTGGCAAAACAGAGATGCAGACTTTTAAATCGCACTCCACATTTGCAGTACTCTTCCTCAGGTCATGGAATTGAACGAAATCGCTCCATGAGAATACCTCGCCGAATAGATTTCCAATCCAATCAGAAACGACAGCTTGTCTACTATCTAGAAAGCTGAAATCTCCACAGACCAAGCCAATAATTGGATAACGTTCCTGTCGAGTAATTGGCGCTGATGGGAGATACGCCTCCGCCTTTTCACGATAGATCGTTCTCTCGTGCCGGAGCCAGTCTTCAAACTCTTCAGTTCCAAAGCCAGCATCTTCAAAGAAATCTTGATTCTGCACATGAAGAGCATCTGTTACATCGCGAACGCTCATCAGAGAAACCGACACCGCATCGGTCTTTAAATGAGAGGCGAACCTGCCGAGACGTTTGCGGGTTTGAACGAGCAATTGCCTCAAGCTCGAGGCTGGATCAGCGACGTCGCATCCCCATAGAATACTCTGAAGATATGAACGAGGTCGCCGCATGCCATTTGATCGGCAGAGAACTGCGATTAGCCTGCGACTGATCAGGGAAGGGATAACCACTTCTTTATCTTCGGCGGTTGCTAAGAACCCCCCTGACAAGGACACCTCTAATACTTTGGTAGGTTTCGTTTCCGACTTCTCCATGGCTCCAAACTCAAAACTTGCAATGGAGTGATTTTGCACCGCTTTGGAAAAATTACTTAAAAATATAAGCCATCTTTACCACGTTTCCGAGCTTGGGGCCAGTTCGCCAGGCCAATAAATACGATGGCCCACAATCGTCCAGCGGCATCGTTTAGACGAATGTGACTTCGTCAGGAGTTCGAATTCTCCTCGCAATTTTAGAATACTAAGCCCCATGTTAAGCTCAATTTTTCCAAGCAAGGGCACAAATGACGCCGATAAACGCACATTCTCAAATGGCGTTTGAAGTAATTCGAATATTTCGGAGACTTCGCCAATCCGTCGCGTTCTTATTCCAACTGCAACTCGCGTTGTTTGAATCGAGATTGGTAGGTCGCCAGTGATTGGTCCAGCGTCTGATATGGTTAGAATTTCTGTTGGGCTGGCCAACCTTGAGACGACGATTGTGCGACGACAGACAAATGCGCCGCCATCGTTCGTGGTAAATTTTGCGGCCATTGCACTCATGAATGTCATCGCGGTCCTCTGGAGGTTTCAAAAGACAGATGGACCCGTACCGTTACAGGTGCGTTATCTCGGTTTTTCTACTAAAATCGAATTTGTACAAATTTGTTCTGCTTTTAATGGTGTGGACGCGCACTCAGCATTCTCAATAATTAACGCTGAATTATTTCTAAGCTTCTGGTTTAGAGAGATAATTGGAAACGCCTTCCCTAAAAAATCAAATTTTTTCAAGGCCAGATCAGAGAACGTTTACCTCGTCACCTTAAGCGATAACGCTCAAATAACGGCAGCACATGAGAATGAGACCAGTTATTTTTCTCAACAGGAGTAAGAAATTGGAATTTAATCCCAAAAAAATGAAAGCCCTCGCTGAGGGTATTGAACTCTTAGCAAGCGCGCGGACGCATCTTGAGCTGTCTCAAGACGCCATTTTTACGTCAGTAGACGTCGAAAAAGCAGGATAGCATCCAGATTTATGCGTAACCAATATTCCATCTGGCTTTCGCAAGACAATGCTACCTTTCTTTACAGTTTTCGAGCTTATCGCAGCGGATGAACAAATCACAGCATTATTTCCGCTCTATAATCTTAACACTTTTACTTGAAAAAAATGGCCCTCACGAATTGGAAATTCATATGTTGAAACAAATGATCATCCCGCTTTATTTTCTGGCAGCCTGCGGATCGGCCACAGATGCAGTGTCCAAAAAATTGGGCACAGGCGCGGCGCAATATACACCTGCCGTTGATTTAGTCGCCTCAGGAAAGAGCACGGCTCAATATAATTCAGACTTACAACAGTGCCGAAACATTGGCGTTCAAAGACAAGCAAACCAAGCCGATGGTTCTGCTCAACGAAATATCACCAACACCATCGGTAGCACCGTTGGCGGCGCTGTCGAGGGATATCAAACGGGTGACTTCTATGAGAACGCGCTAGGAGGAGGCTTTGACAAAAAAGAGTCTGCAGCCATCGGTGCTTTTAGTGGACTAGCTTCCGGTTTGACCTCTGCGTTGGGATCTACCAATTCGGTTAACAACGCCGGTAAGGAAACAGTCGACCGCTGCATGAGAACCAGAGGATATAAGGTTTATTAATTAAAACGAAAGCGCCGACCTAATAGGCAGCAGTTTTAAATTGGGGTCCCGATAATCACAGGAATAATGCCCGCGCTGACATGCGCGGGCAATCAAAAAAATAGAAAATGCAATCTTAATTTTAATTAGAAAGCAGATATAATATGCTAAAATACAGGTTTATTCTTTCAAGTATCAGTTCCTTCGTAGCCGCCACTGCATGTGGTGCTCAAGAATTTAATTTAGATAAATTTGGCCTTGAAACTGGTGTGTCAACACTTGGTTTTTATCTCGGACCAGACTACGAAATTAATAAAAATATTAGAATAAGAACCCCACTATATTTTGGAAAATTTTCTCAAACTTTCGATGTGGAAGGTAATGATGTAGACGCATCACTAAATCTGAGCTCTTTGCATATAATGGGAGATTACTACTTTGGAGCCTCTGGCGTTCGAGCGTCAACTGGCCTCGCATTTGGTGGCTACTCCCTAGAAGGCACAGCAACAAACCTAACATTTGATGGCACTAAATACGATGGGAACTTTGTTGCAAAAATGAACCAAGACAAAAAGGTAGCTCCAGTTTTCGCTATTGGTTACCAACATACAGTTGGTGACAATTGGGGGTTCTCAGCAGAACTTGGCGCGCGCATCACGAGTGTTACGCTTTTCATAACTGGGCAAGAAACACTGAGCGCAAGTGATTTCACGAAGTTTGAAACTGATTTAGCTGAAATCAATCGTGATTTGCACGACTTTAACGTAATTCCGTTTTTGTCTTTAGCTGTGAGCTATCGCTTCTGATTTTGGATACCTCCACTGTAAACGACACAAGCTGGACCTGTCCCGCTTTTGTGCCGCTCCCTGTGCTCGTTTAAGCCACCTTCCGTTCGAAAGCGACAGGGCTTTTCCAGCCTAGCGCTGAGTGTCGTCGACGCGGATTACATGCGTCTATACGGCTGTCATGCGCGCATCATTTGGCATCTTAAAGCCAGATGACGCTTGGGGTGGCTCTTGGCTCAACGCCTTTGGCTTGAGTCCGCCGGTGGCCCAGTCGAGCAGTTCAGCAGTATGCACAACTGGCACACCGGTTGCTGACCCGATCTGCATCATGCAGCCAAGATTCCCCGCTGATATGATGTCGGGTTGCGTCGCTTCCAGCGCGGCGACCTTACGTGTCTTTAACGCGCCCGAAATTTCAGGCTGCATCAAATTATAGGTACCTGCAGATCCACAACATAAATGACTGTCCTTGGGCTCAATCACTTGAAAACCGGCTTGTTTAAGCAATGTCTTGGGGTGGGTTTTGATCTGCTGGCCATGCTGCAGCGAGCAGGCGGCGTGATAGGCCACACGCAGGGGCTCTGCGTGTGTGGCCTCGCACAGCCCCAGATCAATCATCACTTCTGAAATGTCCTGCGCAAGCCCAGCAACTCGTTCCGCCTGCTGGGCCAGATCAGTGCCGTCAAACATATGGCCATAATCTTTGATAGTGGTCCCACATCCGCTGGTATTTATGACAATACTATCAAGGCCCTGACCTTCAATTTCCCGCATCCAAGCGCGGATATTTTTACCGGCAGATGCATGGCTTTCAGATGTCTTACCCATATGGTGGGTCAGTGCACCACAACAACCCGCGCCCTCCGCAATGACAACATCGCATCCATGTCTTGTGAGCAGGCGAATGGTTGCATCGTTAATATCCGTATTCAGAGCCCGTTGTGCACAGCCCGTCATCAGCGCAACGCGTTTACGCCGGGCGCCCTTTGCGGGAAATACTTGCGGATCGTCGTTTCGGCTGACCGGAGGAATTTGCTTCGGCGTCATCTCAAGCATGGCGCGCAGCCGCGCATCTGGCAGCATTTTTCGAAACGGATAGCCGACTTTAGCCCCCAAAAGCGCCACCCTGAACCGCATGGGATAAGGTAGGATTTTAGACAATATCCACCGCAGTACGCGATCATCCCAACGGCGCCGGTAATTTTGCTCGATATATTCGCGGGCGTGATCGACCAAATGCATATAATGCACCCCAGACGGGCACGTCGTCATACAGGCCAGACACGACAGGCAACGGTCAATATGCTTAACCGTGTGCGCGTCTGGTTTGCGGGCTTTTTCCAGCATATCCTTCATTAGGTAAATACGACCGCGAGGGCTGTCCAATTCATCTCCCAACACCTGAAAAGTTGGGCAAGTGGCGGTACAAAACCCACAGTGCACGCAGGATCGCAAAATCTCGTTTGCGCGTTTGGTGCGACTGTTTTCCAGCTGTTTGGCGGTAAAGTTCGTCTGCATGTCGCTCTCCAGATCAAGCCGCCATAAGGCCAGGGTTCAGTATACCGTTCGGATCAAACTGCGCGCGCAAACCTGCAGCAATCTGGGCCAATCGCGGGTGTTGGGGGTGAAATACGGGCACGGCCAGTCGCAGATCTGTGCTACCACGAATAAGTGTTGCATGTCCGTTGCCTGCAGGAACCAGACCGCGAACCACGGCGGCTTGATCTGACACCGCCGACGGGACCGCCAGCCAAACAACACCGCCACCTTGGTCCAGCACGGCGCTGGCATTAAAACGCGCTTGCACCGCAGCGATAAAAGCAGGGGCAGCAGTGGGCCTCAGCGACACTTTCCAAATGGTATCTTCAGTTTGTGCAAAGGCGCATATATCGCGTATGCCTGTCCAAAGATCGCGGTGTGCTTCGCCCTCAAGGACCGAGGGGTGTGCCCCTTGAAACCGCTTTTGAAGCGCACCAAGACGATAACTCACCTGCGTATCCAGACCCTCAACACGCAACATTGCCGTGCCATTTTGCCAAGCCGCACCATTGACCTCGAACGGGGTCGATACGGCTTTGCAGAAAATACCAACCGCTTCGGCCTCTGTCACGTCCTGAAACTGCAGCGTCGCGCTGCGTTCTGGGCGTGGCAAGACTTTAAGTGCAACTTGGGTTAGCACACCGAGCGTGCCAAAGGACCCACACACCAGTTTGGTCAAATCCAAACCGGTGACATTTTTCATTACGCGACCACCATTTTTGATCACACGACCCTGTCCATCGACAAACCGCACACCCAATAAAAAGTCGCGGCACGCCCCGCTGATAAAACGTCGTGGCCCCGAGACGTTGCACGCCACCACGCCGCCGATTGTTGGCGTGCCTTGGGTTCCCATCACCGCGCGATGATCCATCGGCTCAAAAGCCAGCATCTGGTTCTCGGCATCCAGTGCGGCCTCAATCTCGGCAATTGGTGTGCCGGCTTTCGCCTCAAGCGTCAGCGCCCCTGGCTCATAGCGGGTGATGCCCGTGACACCAGAGATGTCGAGACGCTCAACATCAAAACTTGGCCGGCCAATACCGCCGCGGGTGCCCCCAGCGATGATCCGCAGTGCTGTGTGTTGCGCATTTGCGGCTCGCACAGCATCTGAGACCGCCATCTCGGTCGTCGGCGCGGCAAAAGCAGTCATGGCACTCTCCTGTTTCGGGCCCAGTGTCTGGGTCGCATTTAATCTGGGTCACATGTAATTGTGCTTAGCCGGGGCCAGCGCGTCTTTGCGCACTCACCTGCAGCGGAAATACTTTACTCGGGTTCAGCAACCACGTCGGATCGAACACATCTTTGACTTGCATCTGGCCTTCCAGATCTTCTGTATTGAATTGATAGGTCATTAAATCGCGTTTTTCCACGCCAACGCCGTGTTCGCCCGTCAGGCATCCGCCAACGTCCACGCAGGTCCGTAAAATGTCAAAGCCAAAGGCCTCTGCTTTTTCCTGTTCGCCAGGTTTATTGGCGTCAAACAAGATCAACGGGTGCATGTTGCCGTCTCCAGCATGAAACACATTTGCCACATCCAAACCGTGCTGCTTACTTAACTCACCGATCCGTTTGAGCGTATAGGGCAGCTCTGAGACCGGTACCGTACCATCAAGACACATGTAATCATTGATTTGACCCATCGCGCCAAACGCTGATTTGCGCCCTTTCCAAATCAGCGCACTTTGTTCGGCACTTTCGCTGACCCGCACTTCAACAGGGTTCAGCGCTTGCGCAATTTTTGTAATTCTGCTCAGTTGATCCGCGATCTCGGCCTCAGACCCTTCAACTTCCACAATCAGCAGCGCCTCACACAGCGGGTAGCCAGCTTTGGCAAAATTTTCAACCACGCGAATACACGGACGATCCATATATTCGATAGCAACGGGCAAAACCCCTGATTTGATAATATTACCAACACATTCCCCCGCGGCTTCGGCGCTGTCAAAGCCGATTAAAACTGGCCGCGCGCCTTCGGGTTTAGGCAATATACGCAGGGTCGCCTCGGTCACGATACCGAGTTGGCCTTCAGACCCACAAATCAAACCCAAAAGGTCAAGACCCGGTGCATCCATTGCTCCACCGCCAATTTCAACGATTTCACCATCCGACATGACCATTTTCACACCCAGCAGGTTGTTTGTGGTCACACCGTATTTCAAACAATGCGCTCCGCCTGAATTCATCGCGATGTTACCGGCAATCGCGCAAGCCAACTGCGAAGAGGGGTCAGGCGCATAAAAATAGCCATCATCCTCAACCATTCCAGTGACGCTCAGGTTGGTCACACCGGTTTGTACGCGGATGATGCGATTGTCATAATCAACTTCCAGCACATCTTTCAGTCGGGCGGTACCGAGGATCACGCAATCAGCCGTTGGCAAAGCCCCCCCCGCCAGAGACGTGCCCGCCCCACGCGGAACCACAGTGACATTCAGATCATGGCACACCCGCATTGCGGCGGCGCATTCTTGGGATGTTCTGGGTAAAACTGCGACCAGAGGCGGACAGCGGTAAGCCGTTAGACCGTCGCACTCATAGGCTCTGGTTTCATGCTCGTCAAAGATTACGCTGTCAGAGGGCAGCACTTTGCACAACGCCTCAACAATTTGCGCCTTGCGGTCTAAAACCGATTGGTCGGGCTTTGGCATTTCGATCGTCGACACAGCAATTTTCCTTTTTGACGTCTCAAACTGGTTTCAGGGTGTTGGTCGCTCATGACGATTATCCACAGCACTGACAATAAGATCGGGATTTATTGTCATGTGCCTGGTCAAAAGCTTATCGGTTTCTGCCATGGTTTCTGCCATGGTTTCAGGCCATAACTGCTGGCACACCAAACGCTATTTGCAAGCCAACTCACCGCCGACATCGTAATTTTAATTTGTTTTATGTCAAACAGCTTCCGCACATCAAACAGCGCCGAATTAACAGCGCCTGTACATTCCGACAATCGGCTGCCTGAAATTTGAACAGACAGAGCCGACGGGAGACGATCTGGAATAAGTACCAGCCCGAGCGTGACCGCGAGATTTTGACTTGGCACAGTTAACCGTCCCCAATGGTGAATTTTGGTAATACAATATTACCAATTTAAAGAATAGGGCATTTTTGATTATTTTTATACTTTTTTAGGCAAATAAATAAAGTGTCTGCTTTTAGTATTCACATCCAATATTGGGTTTCAAAAGTAAAAAAATCATCGATGCAAGGTTTCTGTCTCAGGGACGGGCTGAGCGGCGCCGATCAAACCCGACGTGGCGCTTAATTGCTTTCTTTAAAAGACAGCCAAATCTATGCAGTCAGAAGCAGCTGACCTCTGTAAAACCACCGACACAGCCAATAACTCACGCGTGCCCATCCTGCACATCCTTACGCTTGGCCAGCCCCGTCAATCACACCCGCACAACCCCGAAACGCAGCAAGATCAGCCGAGCCTGTCAGAAAAAAGGCAAGCGACATCTGCGCGCTCCAATCATCAATCATTGCGGCCAAACGCTCTGGTACCAGTTCCTGAGAGGTTGCCTCGGACTGCGTCCCGGATAATGCTTTAAGCATTGGCCCCGCCAAAGACACCAACGAAGCGCCCACCCAAAGCGCTTTGGCAGCATCAAGCCCGTGGCGCACACCGCCAGAGGCAATGAGGGACTTATTTGGACAGGCTTGTACAGCCTGTAAAAGACACTCCAGTGTTGGAATTCCCCAATCGAGAAATGGCTCAAAAACTACCGCAGAGGCATCAGGGCGCCGCGCCGCCTCAATGCGCGCCCAATTGGTGCCACCCAGACCGGCCACATCCACTGAACTTACCCCAATATCAAATAGGCGGGCGACTAAAGGGGCCTGAATTCCCGCGCCAACTTCTTTAACGATGACCGGCACCGGAAGTACCTTTACAGCAGTCTCAATCGCCGCCAAGACCCCCCTCCAATCGGTTTCTCCCTCGGGTTGCACCGCCTCCTGCAACGGATTGACATGCACCGCCAGCGCATCCGCCTGCAGATCATCCACCGCTGCCTGAGCCAGATCCAAGCCCTTCGTCGAGGCCAGTTGCACCCCGCCTAAATTGCCAATCAGCGGAATGTCAGGTGCACGCCGGCGCATGTGGCGCAGCGATTGACCATTTTGCAAACCCGCCCGTTGCGACCCCACAGCAAGCCCAATTTTCCGCGCTTGTGCGACCTCGGCGAGTGCCGCATTGATCTTATCCGCCCGTAGTGTACCACCGGTCATCGCACCGATAAACATCGGCGCCGACAGTGCACAACCCAAAAAATTAGTGGCGATATCAACCTGTGCCAGCGCGATTTCCGGTAGGGCACAATGGGTCAGTTGCAACCGGTCAAAACTATTGGCAACACCAGCTTGCGCCAACGGCGCCATCGCCAAATCCAAATGTGCATCTTTACGGTGATGCGCGGGCATCTCTTTTTGTGTGTCTTTGTTCATATTATTCCAGTACCGAATTTCTTTTAGATGCCTGCGGTGCACTGCGAAACAGACCGTCAACTAGAATCATATGTGGCACTGTCAGCGCTGCCAGTCCAATAAAAACAACCCGCAGGATTCCCCCATCCAACGTTTCAGCCGCGGGCATCAGCCATAGCGCTATCGCGCCAGCGGCCCAGGTTGCGAGACTAAAGATAAACGCCAACATCAGCATTTTACGCCCCCCCTCCACGCCAGTGCGCAATTCGCGCCAGATATGCGCCATATGACGCATTGAGTGCACCGCACAAAAATACAGCGCAAACCCCGCCAAAGGTGGCAAAACGTAATAGGCTGCCCCCAGTGCTGCAAGCTCACCCAGTCTCGGGCGCAGAACCGGGCAACGGTAGGCCAGCACAGCATAACCCGCCACAATCGCAGCCAACCCGTACGCCGCCCCCGACAAGACCATCCACACTATTGTCGTATCACCCACCAAAAGATGCGCAAAAATCGGCTCAACCTCGGTCCGGTGCAGCAGACTGATTGCGATCACCACAAGCCCGCCGTGGGCCAGCGTCTGTATGGTCCGATGCCCCCACTCTCCCGGTTGGCTGTCGCCAATACCGAAATGCACCATACTAATCAAAAGAAATAACAAAAGGGCCAAGACCGGAAACGCCACCCAAAACACCACCACACATGCCGCAATAGCGATATAAACCAAGATGAACCAAAACATCGACCGCAGTGTCTTGCCATACCCCAACGCCAGCGCAACCGCGCCGTCAAAAGCGCCATGCGGCAGACCGATGATGGCAATCGCCGCCAGCGCAATGATTGACACAGGGTCCAAACCCACAGTTCCCAAAGCGCCAACCGCAGCCAGATTATCGGTCATAGCGCGCCTGCCTGCCGTTTGGTTCCAGGCGCAAAAGCGCCCGCAGAAACGGCCAGGGCGGCATTGCCGATACCACCTTTGCCCGCAGTGCCATTGTCGCTTCTCCACTGAGAAACAGCGCAAACTCATCACCGCTCAACCGGGCTGCCAATGCGGTGAAAATTTGCGGTGCATGATGAGGCTGATGGCGCAGCACTGACAGAAAAATACGGTCCATCCAAAGATCAATCGCCCGGTGCGGTGTGACAAAGTCCAAGGCGTTGCCTGCTGATGCCCGTGCAATACCGGTGGCAATCTGTTTTTGGATAAAACTAAACGCATAACCGCTTGAGGGGCGGATCGCTCCGCCGTTGCCGCCGATGCCCGACAGCGCCGGATCATGGCGCGCCATAAGACCAAGTGGAATCGCCCCTTTTTCGCGACGTATCACTTCAAAATCTCGCACATGAGCGCAATCACTAAGCCAGTTTAAAATCGCCGTTTCATAAAACGTATCAGGGACCAGCGCGGGCGAGAACAACGTGGATTCAACCAGTGCCTCGCAATCAGAAAACGGCAGGCAATAGATGAAATGCATCCCGCGAGTCTGATCACATCTAAAATCCATCAAAATCGCCGTGCTGTCTTCAAAACTGCCCGCAGCGGCGCGCACCTCCCAGCCAATAAAATGCTGCAACATCATATCTGGCTGGCGCTGTGGCGGCCGACTATCAAAAACATGGCGCTGTTTAACATCGTCAGGTATCGCGAGGTCTTGGACGAAGGAGACACCGTGCTGCGTCGCGCGGGTCTTGCAATGGGTCATCCAAGTTTGGCGCGTCACCGCATGATAGGGGAATTCAGCTGCCTGCATCACCACTTCGGTCTCGGCATTTCTGATCGTCCATCTTGGCCAAGTTTTGCGGACCAATGGCAGCACATCTTGCAGCCAAGGCATCTGCCAGAAACCCCAAATATGATCTTGCGAAGACCCTTCGCCTGCCGGCGCAATCACACGAAGCGCATAATCTGACAACCGGTCGGCTTGTGCAGCCAGCGACATCGCTGCACAGCCATTACCTAGCACCGCAATCGGTGTACGTGGCGAATGGACCAGTGGCGCCTCACCCGACATGGGGCAACCCCGTCAAGTCAGCGTGCAAGCGGGCATCGTGACTTGGATAGGCGCGTGCACGGTTGGGCAGACTGTTCAACGCCGATATAGAACACGCCAGTTTGACGGGCTTGCTGGTGACCTCTCGACCGGCATACCAACGGCAACCTTTGGCCAGCAATTGCACACCAATTTGACGATAGACCCGCGCAGCAACAGAAATTGCCAGATGCGCGCGTAGCGGAAGATACACCAAGCCAACCGTCCCACTGGCGTAATAAACTTCAGCCAGCCGCAGCAGACGGGCCACTGCCAGAGAAACCACCTCGCGCTGCGGGTCATCAGCAGCCAAAATTTCGGCCGGAGTCATATTGTCCAGCCATGAGCCGGGCAAATAGCGCCGTCCCATCTTTGCATCCTCTTTTACATCGCGGGCAATGTTTGTCAGCTGCATGGCAATTCCCAAATCCACCGCATGTGACAGCCCCGCGCGATCTTCACAGCCCAACACGTTGCACATCATCAGGCCAACGGTACCGGCCACGCGGTAGCTGTAACGTAACAATGCCGCCTCATCTGTCAGCGCCACATCCTGCTGGTCTTCTAACAGACCATCAATCAGCGCGACGAGAACCGCGTTAGAAATTCCCTGTGCTGCTACAAACGGCACCAAGGATAAAAGCATCGGGTCAGGGGCGCTAATATCACCAGTCAGCCCGGCGCGTATCTGCTCAAGTCGCGCTGGCCCATTGTTAATATCACCGTCCGCCATATCGTCAAGAACGCGGCAAATGCTATAGAGCTGCGCGGCATCGCGCCCCGCCCTGACACCAAGAAGGCGGCCGGCCCAGTGAAAGCTTTTGCCATTTTGCGCAAGCGAGCGTTCCGGACTGAGGCTCTCATTGCTACTCATTAACGGGAGCTCGCGAAATAGCGGGTCATCTTAAGCGCTCTCTTGCAATTCTTCATTAATCAGCGTCTCAACAACTTTTGCCGAGCACAGCACCCCCGGCATGCCAGCACCAGGGTGCGCACCGGCCGCGGAAAAATACAGGTTTGGAATATGCGGGTCACGGTTGTGATACCGAAACCACGCCGATTGTGTGAAAATTGGTGCTATTGAAAATCCGGCACCGTGCATGGAGCGGTAATCAGATTTGAAATCTTCGGGGGTCATCCAGAAATCATCACTGATCACCTGCTCTAGGTCGGGCATTATGGTGTCGGATAGAGCCGCTACAATACGGTCCCGCAATTCAGGGCCTTTTGTGGCCCAATCGACGTCACCTCGCAGGTTTGGCACCGGACAAAGAACATAAAAACTGTCACAGCCCTCAGGTGCAAAGCTGGCATCTGTTGCGGTTGGTCTGTGTACGTAAAGCGAGAAATCATCGGCAAGAATCTTTTTGTCAAAGATATCGGCCAACAGCTCTTTGTAGCGTGGCCCCATCCAGATGGTATGATGTGCTACGTCTGGATATTGCTTTTTGGTGCCAAAAAACAAGACGTATAAACCCATAGAATACTGCGTCAGCTTGTCTGGGGCCAAACGCTTGCGGCGGTTGCCGTCAGCGGGCAGCATCTGGGCATAGACTGTTGGGGGATCTCCGTTGCAAATCACCCTTTCGGCGTGAAACACCCGCCCGTCTTCGGCGACAGCCCCCGTTGCACGACCATTTTCCAGCATGATCTGGGCAATATCGACCCCCAGTTCCACCTGCACTCCAACCCGCAACAACAGCGCATGCAAGGCATTCACAAGATGGCCAGTGCCACCCATGCAAAAATATACGCCCCAGCGACGCTCAAGATAATGGATCAACGCATAGATCGAGGTCGTGGTAAACGGGTTGCCCCCCACCAACAGCGGATGGATCGAAAACGCCTGCCGCAACAACGGGTGTTTGAGGTGACGGTTCACGATCCCCGCAACTGAGTGATAACTTTTCAAACGCAGCAAGCTGGGAATTTGCGCCAGCATGGTTCTGATCTTGTGGAACGGCCGGTCCGCCAGTTTTTCGAATCCAACTTCAAAGATGGCTTTTGATGTCTCCAGTAGGCTTGCATAGCCCGCCACGTCTGCCGGTTCAAATTTTCTAATTTCTGCGTTGGTATCCTCAACTGTGCGACGATAGTCAAACTGGCGCCCGCCATGAAAATAGAACCTGTACCACGGATCAAGTGAGCGAAATTCAACATAGTCGCTGCGGTTTTCATCAAACAGTTCGAACAACTCATCGAATAAAAAGGGTGCCGTGATCACTGTGGGACCGGCATCATGGCGAAAACCGCCACGTTCAAACACCTGTGCCCGCCCGCCGATGGCTTGCAAACGGTCAACCAGCGTGACATCAAACCCTTTCGCGCGCATACGCAGCGCCGCCGCAATACCGCCAAAACCCGCGCCAATAACCAGAACGCTGCCCAAAGACGACACGTCAGACTGCTGCGCACGTTCAATATTCTGTGATGTCATTATCTGAATGCCTCGCTTTTCGCGTCAGCAGTTCACCGGCGCGACAGATCTCATACATACCTGCGTCAACAGGGCTTGCACAGGAGAAATAGCCTCGATCAAGCCCACGGGCAATGCCTGCGCACAAAGCGCTGTTTTCTCGAGTGCGTTGTGCATTTCATGGGCGCTGAGGGCCAGCGCGTCAGAGTGCAAAATGTTGTCTTGCAACGATTTGAGATTCTCCACAGAGCCCGAAACGCACCACTCGTCGAAAGCTGACAGACGCTCGGCGCAAAGGGACTGCCGGTACTTGACAACCACTGCATTTGGGGCGCGTCGGGCCAGATCAGACCCAAGATCG
>Ga0209533_1003042_pt1 | contig 14998 bp, 10 predicted proteins | sample COG_04_FD_184748 | JGI IMG/M metagenome (GOLD analysis project Ga0209533, IMG submission 184748) | Pelagic Microbial community sample from North Sea - COGITO 998_met_04 (SPAdes) (version 2) | ecosystem: Environmental > Aquatic > Marine > Neritic zone/Coastal water | place: Helgoland, sampling...
AATGTGTTCATAGGCGCTTTGGGTTTCACTGAAGCTGAAGACGTTGAGTTGCAGCCCATAGTGGACTTAGTCCATGCTGCCGATCAAAAAGCGATTAGAAAAATTATCAAAAAAATGGGCGACATAAATGCAGAGCTCCCCGACACCCAGATAACGTTGATAGGGGCCGATCAACAAGAGATTGGCGCTGAGCTAGCATTTTCGCCTGCATCACACGATGGCGAACGTTGCACGCAAGTCATTTTGCGAAGCCAGCCAGCATCAACCACTACCAATACTTTTATAGTTGAATCATCAGAGCCTGAAGTCAGCATTGAACTCGGGCCAACCCCCCATACTAAAACTAAAACCGTTTTACCGAATACTCGCGCAATGAACACTGGGCTTGCCGATCTTGAAAATTTATCAGGTAAAGGCATGATTTATTTCATCTCTTTGCGCGATACTTTAAACATTCGTAAAGCAGTTAACATTAGCCTGTATAGCGATTTATTAGCGTCAACACGAAACCTAATTACAGCTCTAACACCAGAGGCGACGATGATTGTCGATTATACTGGCGAGAGCTGGATTGCAGCGGTGCCAGAGCAAAAAGAGACAAGCAACCTATTGTTGGGAGAAAAACTTTGTGATGGACTGAATCAATTGGTTGGTAATGAAACTAACACAAACACAAAGAGCTATGCCTCTATTGGTATTGCAAAATACGGCGTAGCCGATATGTCATCTACCGCCGCCATCGACAAAGCATTTAGTCTTTGTGCAGAGCAACTAGATAACGGTGGCTTCAAAGTATTTTCACCTAAAATTGATAACGCACAAGGCAGCGCTGCGCTTAAATCAGCCATGGAACTGGATCGGCTAAAAGTAAAGTACCAACCCATCATTGGCCTACACACCCAATCAACACAATGGTACGAAGCGTCTGTATTTATTTGCAATGATTCTGGCATCGAGCAAGACGCCACTCAACTATTAGAGAGCCTTGGCATAGAAAAAGATAATGTCGCATTAGATCAATGGCTGATAAATGAAGCGCTCAACTCGCTGGAGCCGCTAGCCGAAAAAAATTCGGCAATAAGCCTGTGCATACCTTTGACCGCCAGCGCAATCACTGACACTCAATTTTCTGAGTGGTTAATCAATACAATTCAATCGAAGAAATTAGCGGCCAATTGTCTTAAATTTAGCATTACCGCTGAGCAAGCTCAACATTATGAACATCAATGCCATACGCTGCTTTCAAAGCTGATTGAAAACGGCTTTGGAACCACTATCACTAACGTAACCGCTGAGAATTTCGCCGTCGTGCGCGCCACTCCACCAAGCGCTATACAGCTGCACAATGAACTTACTCAGAAACTGAACGACGCGGAAGATAATAGTAAAGAGCCCTTGCAAGAGACCATAGCACAAGCCATCGAGATGAATATTACTTGTATCGCAACGGGTGTAAATTCGGCATCCGATCTAGCGCACTTATGGCAAACAGGCGTCCCTTACATTCAAGGTAGCTACCTGCAGGCACCGCTATCAAGCATGAGTTATGGATTTTCAGATATGGCATAATGGCTTATGTACTTATCGACCACGCATAAAACCAGCAACCATTTTTTATTCTAGAGTCTAGAACCCATTAGGCAAAATTTTATTAGGAGTTCGCATCCATTTTCATGCGTTCACGATCACTAATACCCAGCAAATACAACACGCTATCTAGACCCAAAGTAGAAATAGACTGACGAGCAGATTGCTTCACCAACGGTTTGGCTCTGAAGGCCACTCCCAGCCCAGACAGACTAAGCATAGGCAGGTCGTTAGCACCGTCACCAATAGCTATAACCTGCTCTAAAGCGATATTCTCTTTACTCGCAATATTCTGTAATAGATGTGCTTTACGCATCCCATCTACCACATCGCCAATCACTTTCCCGGTAACAACGCCATCTAAAATATCTAGCTCGTTGGCGTATACATAATCAAACCCTAGCTGGTCACGCAACCTATTGGCAAAAAATGTAAAGCCGCCGGACAGTATTGCTGTTTTATAGCCGAGGCTTTTGAGAGTTTTAATCAAAGTTTCAGCGCCTTCTACCAGCTTCAATTCGCCAGCAACTTGCTCTAACGCGCTCTCATGTAAACCCTTGAGCAAAGCTACGCGGCGGGTAAAACTTTCTTTAAAGTCGATTTCTCCGCGCATAGCTGCCTCGGTAATAGTAGCCACTTGCTCACCAACACCGGCCAACTTAGCCAACTCATCGATGACTTCAGCCTCGATAAGAGTCGAGTCCATATCGAAAGCTACGAGGCGGCGATTGCGTCTGAACATATCATCTTGCTGCACAGCAATGTCAATGTCCATATCATTAGCCAGCTCTAAAAACTCGGTGCGCATTCGCTGCTCATCAGGCCAGGCACCGCGCAGAGAAAACTCTACACAAGCATTCTCATTTTTATTTTTAGCCGTGATAAGATCAGTATCAGACAACGCAGCCCGACCCGAGAGCCGAGTTATTTTGTCAATATTTAATTGATGCTCAGCGATCAAGCGAGTGACTTTGTGAACATGGCCAGCCGTTATTTTTCTAGCTAACAACGTAAGTATATGGCGCGGCTTGCCCTGCCCGCCTATCCAGTCGACATAATCATCCGCCGAGACCTCTTTGATATCGACCACCATCGACAATGCAGCAAGCCGCTCTGCTAGCAATACGCTCAGTGGCTCGACATCAACCGCCTCTGGCACTTCCACAAGAATACCTAGCGCCAAATTATTGTGGATAACCGCTTGGCCAATATCTAAAACATTAATAGCGCTATCGGCTAATATGCCTGTAATGATATTAGTAATTCCAGGTTGATCATGGCCTGAAACCTTAATTAAAAAAACACTATTCATACTATTTATAATTTATCTTCACCTAATTGCTAAAAATTTTACGTCTTTGCCCTGCAAAGCTTTTGTTATTTTTTTTCTATAGACACAGAGTCGACTTTCTGAAAACCTCGAGGCAACTTATTACCCCGTCGAGCACGCTCACCTACATAGTGCTCAAGGTCGGTTAATTTCATTCGGAGATGCCGTTTACCTGCATAAATCATTAGCGCATCTTTCGGGCTGAGCACAACGACTGCGAGCATAAATTCTTCACGTGTCGCTAGCTTAGCCGATGGAATATTCATAATTTTATTGCCCTTGCCCCGGGCCATAACCGGCAAATCGGTAAGAGGAAAGACAAGCATCCGCCCAATATTACTAATAGCAACCAGCATACTCTCACTATAATTTTCAGCACTTACAGGAGCCAAGACCTCGCCACCTTTGGGCACTGTAAGCAATGCCTTCCCAGCCTTTTTGTTGGCATGCATGTCTTCTAGTTTTGCAACAAAACCATAACCCGCATCAGTACTAAGAAGATAATAGTCTTCGCCCCCACCCATCATGACACCCTTAAAGCTTGCGCCAGATGGAGGATTTATCTTGCCACTTAATGGTTCGCCTTGACCTCGCGCAGATGGCAACAGCCGCACCGGGAGTGAATAACTTCTGCCCGTGGAATCCAAAAAGACTGCCGATTCATTCGATTTTCCGCGCGCGGCTAATTTAAATGTATCGCCAGACTTAAAGCTTAAGCTAGCCGGATCTATATCATGACCCTTAGCGGCTCTGACCCAGCCCCTCTCGGAAAGCACAACGGTAATAGGATCAACAGTCGTAATATCGTCTTCGGTATATGCAACGGCATCGTCACGCTGCACTAGAGGCGAGCGACGCGCATCACCGAACTCCTCAGCTACAGCTAGTAACTCTTTTTTAATCAATGTTTTTAGGCGAGCATCCGAACCTAATGTTTTTTGAACAGCATCGCGTTCAGCAGCCAACTCTTCTTGCTCGGCCTTGATTTTTAATTCTTCGAGACGAGCCAGCTGACGCAAACGAGTATCGAGCACATAATCGGCTTGCATCTCACTGAGATTAAAACGCGCAATCAGCTTTTGCTTGGGCTTATCTTCGGTGCGAATAATATGAATAACCTCATCCATATTAAGAAACGCAATGAGCAAGCCATCAAGCAAATGCAATCGATCAAGAATTTTTTGCAGCCTATATTCAAGCCGGCGCACGATAGTGTCTTTGCGATACTGCAGCCACTCTTTGAGAATCATCACGAGGTTCTTAACCTGTGGCCGGCCATTCACGCCAATCATATTTAAATTAATACGATAATTTTTTTCTAAATCGGTGGAATGGAACAAATGCGACATCAGCGCTTGAACATCAATTCGATTAGACTTCGGCACTATAATGAGTCGAGTTGGATTTTCATGGTCTGACTCATCGCGCAAGTCAATAACTGTTGGTAATTTTTTTGCCTGCATTTGCGCAGCAATTTGCTCAAGCACCTTGGCACCTGAAACCTGATGCGGCAGCGCAGTCACGACGATATCGCCCTGCTCTTGCGTATAAATCGCGCGCATCTTAAGGCTGCCTTTGCCCGTTTCATACATATCGAGAATGGCTTGAGGCGAGGTGATGATTTCAGCCTCGGTAGGGTAGTCAGGCGCAATAACATGTTCATTAATTTCGCGGACGGTGGCCTTGGGCTTTTCGAGCAAGTGAATGCAGGCCGAAACCACCTCATTCAAATTATGCGGTGGAATATCCGTCGCCATACCCACCGCGATACCGGTGGTACCATTTAACAAGATGCTCGGGACCCTGGCTGGCAGCAAGGTGGGCTCATCTAATGTACCATCAAAATTAGGTTGCCAGTCAACCGTACCTAAACCCACTTCAGCCATTAGTACATCGGCAAACGCTGTGAGCTTTGACTCGGTATAACGCATCGCAGCAAAGGATTTTGGATCATCGGCCGAGCCCCAGTTGCCCTGCCCATCAATAAGTGGATAGCGGTAGTTGAAGGGCTGCGCCATAATCACCATGGCTTCATAAACCGAGCTATCGCCATGCGGGTGGAACTTACCAATTACGTCACCGACAGTACGAGCTGACTTTTTGTATTTAGCGCCTGCCTTCAGCCCAAGCTCGGACATGGCATAAACAATACGGCGCTGCACGGGCTTAAGACCGTCACCAACGTGTGGCAGTGCCCGATCGAGTATTACGTACATCGAATAATCGAGGTAGGCTTTCTCGGCGTAATCTCTTATTGAAACCTGTTCGGTTTCAAAATCGCTGGGGGTGTTTCCGTTATTGGCACTCATGGCAACTCGTTTTACTGGTTTGCAATAATTAGATTAGAACCACCGATCAACACCCACTACCTCATCACCATCCGGCGGACTAAGGAATCCGTTAACAAGGCCTGTTGAAGCATGGTATGCACAATGGTGGCCCGCGCGCTTACCAGCGCAAATTGTCCCAGAAAACATCGCTCTTGGGCAGATAAAAGCTGGGGAAATATGCGGATATTATGCGGCAGCAAAACATTTGAATGCAGCAGGGGTTAGTGGCGGTAGGTTGAAATTGGGAGTATCGCATGGCCGCGACCGCAGCTGCACTGCCTGATTTTGACAAAAGCTACGATAAAAAAGAGGCATTGATCAGTTAGCTTTCAGACCTCTAATAGGAAAGTCACCGGGCCATCATTAACCAACTGTACTTGCATATCGGCGGCGAAAATCCCCGTTTCTACGCTGCGATGCTGCTCTTTAAGTTTTGAAACGCAATAGTCGTAACAAGATTTTGCTACAGTAGGCTCAGCCGCACCAGAAAAACTTGGCCGCATGCCTTTGTCTGTGCTGGCGGCCAGAGTGAATTGCGAAATAATTAGCAAACCGCCATCAACATCACGGACACTCAAGTTCATTTTATCGGCGTCATCGGCAAATACCCGATAATTTAAAAGCTTGTGAGCGATCTTCTCCGCATGGCTTTCTGAATCATGCTTCTCAACCGCCAACAGCACCAACAGGCCTTGCCCAATAGCACCGACCGTTTGCTTATCGACATCAACCTTTGCAGAGCTTACTCGCTGAATTAATGCTTTCATTTTATGTCTGTGAGTAACAGTTACCGCCAGCTATGCGCAATAGCTGGCGCTTAGCCTATTTTGACCGCGAAGCACGCTTACGCTCATTTTCTAACAATAATTTTTTGCGCACACGAATAAAGTTTGGCGTAACCTCAACCATCTCGTCGTCTTCTATGAATTCCAGCGCCTGCTCGAGCGTCATTTTAATGTGTGGACTCAAGATCGTTGCCTCATCAGTTCCTGAAGCTCGCACGTTAGTCAGCTGCTTGGCTTTCGTGGGATTAACGGTCAAATCATTGCCGCGGCTATGAATGCCAACCACTTGACCCTCATAAACATCTACATTAGCCTCGATGGTTAAACGACCACGCTCTTGCAAATTAAATAACGCATAAGCCAGCGTCTTGCCTTTTACATTACTAATTAAAACACCATTAGTTCGTGACTGAACTTCGCCAACTTTAACTGGGCCATAATGATCAAAAATTGAGGTAAGGATACCTGTGCCTGATGTCATGGTTAAAAATTCGGAACGAAATCCAATTAATCCACGCGCTGGCATAATGTAATCGAGGCGTATGCGGCCCTTGCCATCTGGCACCATATTTTTCAAATCACCGCGACGCAGGCCCATGGCCTCCATCACTGAACCTTGATGCTGCTCTTCACAATCAACGACAACGGCCTCAAAAGGCTCCTCAATAACACCATCAACGTCACGCTGGACAACTTCAGGCCGACCAACACTCATTTCAAAACCTTCACGACGCATGGTTTCGATTAATACGGACAAATGCAACTCACCGCGACCCGACACTTTGAACTTATCAGGCGTATCGCCTTGCTCAACACGCAATGCTACGTTATGCAGCAACTCACGCTCTAACCGTTCTTTTATGTTGCGGCTAGTAACAAATTTTCCGTCTTGTCCGGCAAACGGCGAATCATTTACTTGAAAGGTCATCGACACAGTCGGTTCATCGACAGTCAGTGCGGGTAAAGCCTCAATGCACTCCGGTGCACATAGCGTCTCCGATATTTGCAAGCCTTCCAAACCAGTAACACAAACAATATCTCCCGCCCCCGCTTGCTCTACAGGCACACGTTCTACGCCTAAATTACCAAGAATATCGAGTATGCGACCATTGCGAGTATTGCCTTCATTGTCTGTAACAACGACTGGCGTATTGCGTTTAATACTGCCGCGCTTAATACGACCAACCCCAATAACGCCCACATAGCTGGAATAATCGAGCGAACTAATTTGCATTTGAAATGGGCCATCAATATCGACTTGCGGCGCACGAACCGTATCGAGTATCAACTGCAACAACGGCGTCATATCATCCGCCATGGCATCTTGTTCAAGCCCTGCTATACCATTCAAGGCAGAGGCATAGACCACGGGAAAGTCGAGTTGCTCGTCGGTGGCGCCCAAACGATCAAACAGATCGAATACCTGATCCATCACCCAATCGGCGCGCGCACCCGGGCGATCAATTTTATTAATAACCACAATCGGGTTAAGCCCCACTGCAAAAGCTTTTTGAGTGACAAATCGAGTCTGAGGCATCGGACCATCAACGGCATCAACCAACAACAGCACCGAATCGACCATCGACAACACTCGCTCAACCTCACCACCAAAATCGGCGTGTCCTGGCGTATCAACGATATTGATATGGTGATCATTCCAGTTAATTGCCGTATTTTTGGCTAAAATTGTAATGCCGCGCTCTTTCTCCTGATCATTGGAGTCCATAATGCGCTCAGTGCCCTGATCACGACGATCGAGTGTGCCGGATTGCTCTAGCAACTTGTCGACTAAGGTGGTCTTGCCATGGTCAACATGGGCGATGATAGCTATGTTGCGTAAATTCGCAGTTTTGGTGATGTCCAACGAGGATACTCCGGAGTGACTGAACGATTCGCGCCTTACAATACCAAGAGGCGCAGATACAGCCTCAATGAGAAGCAGGCGCATTAACCTGCCCTTAATAGGCCGTCTAAAGTGCGCGCGATTATACATAACCCCAGCAAGCTAAATACCGCTGTTTAGCAGGTTTCCAACGCGCAAAATTAACATTCAACAAAAGTAATACGGTAGTTTAATGGCACACAAATCGCTAAACTTTGGCCTTTTGGGCAGATGCCTACCATTACAGCCCTAATCTCACCCCCATTGCCGAGAACCCACAGCGCATGAATCAACACACAACGCCAATTTGGACCAAACGCTGGACCTTTATCATGGCCACCACCGGCGCGGCAGTTGGGCTGGGTAATATATGGAAATTCCCCTATATTGCCGGCGAAAATGGCGGCGGGGCATTCGTGCTGATGTATCTGTTATGTATCGTTTTACTGGGCATTCCAATCATGATCGCCGAGGTAATGCTCGGGCGCAGAGCTAGAGAAAACCCGATTCATGCCATGCTTAAAAATAGCCGTGATGCTGGCGCCTCGAAGGCCTGGGCATTCATTGGTGCGATGGGCGTTGCCTGCGGAATGATGATTTTAATGTATTACAGCGTGGTGGCCGGCTGGTCGTTAGAGTACGTATGGCAAAGCATGCAAGGCAGTTATATGGACAAGTCAGCCACTGAAGTCGCAGCAGGCTTTGGTGTGCTGGCCAGCAACCCCGAGCGCCAACTGCTTTGGCATAGCTTATTTTTATTACTCACCGCAATTATCGTCGGACTTGGGGTTACTCGGGGTATTGGCACGGCGGTTGATAATTTAATGCCGTTATTGTTTGTCTTACTTTTGGTTCTGCTGGGCTATTCAATCCGCAACGGTAACTTCGAACTCGGCTTCAATTTTCTGTTTAACGCCGATTTCAGCAAGCTCACCGGCGATGCCATACTCATTGCCATGGGCCACGCCTTTTTCACTTTAAGTTTAGGCATGGGCACCGTTATGGTCTACGGCTCGTACATGCCAAAAAACAGCTCCATCCCGCGAGCGGTGCTTGCCGTAGCTTTTCTCGACACTATTATCGCGTTAATTGCCGGGCTCATTATTTTCCCGCTCGTCTTCGCTAGCGGCCTAGAGCCGGGCTCGGGGCCAGGCCTATTATTTGAAACCCTTCCCATTGCTTTTTCAGGCATGTGGAACGGCTCAATATTTGGCACCGTGTTCTTTATTTTAGTGTCCATTGCAGCACTTAGCTCGTCGATATCGTTGATTGAGCCAGGCATCGCATGGCTTGAAAAAACGGGCATTAGCCGCTTATTTGCCACTTGCGGATTAGGACTCATCTGCTGGCTCGGCGGCGTAGCGAGTATTTACTCTAGCGCTGTTTTCGACACGCTCGATTACGCCACGGCCAACGTTATGTTACCTCTAGGCGGGCTGCTTATCGCCATTTTTGTAGGCTGGAAGATGGGTTATACCCGCGTGCGCAAAGAAATTAGCGATATACCGGCGCTGCTTTTTAACATTATGTTTATCACGCTGCGTTTCATAGCGCCCATAGGCGTGATCATAATTTTTGCCCATAGCTTGGGCTTTATCGCCTAACGCTCAGACACCTGTCGCGACCATTGCAAATAGGCGCTATTGGTTACAATAATCGATCCAGCGCCGCAGCGTTTGTGACTGATATTTTTTAGCATGCACAATCATATAAAAGTGCCGCTGCATATCTCGCTGCGGCACCGACAGCGGTATCAAGCGCCCGGCGGCAAAATCGTCTTGTAGCGCGATGCGCGACAAACATCCCAAACCAACACCCGCTGCAACAGCGCGCTTAATCGCTTCGGTATGCTCCAACTCCAAAAAAACGCTCAACGAATTTTGCAGCCCTTGCATGGCACGATCAAACGTTTGCCGTGTGCCTGAACCGCGCTCTCTGAGGATCCATGATGCTTCTATCAATTGCTGATCAGACAGCTGCAACTGCGAAGCATAGCTATGCTCGGGCGAGCAAAACACCACGAGCTCGTCGGCCCGCCACGCAGTGACCGACAAATCAGCGTGGGCATACTCCCCTTCTATGAGGCCAATATCGAGTTCAAAATTCAGTACTTGCTGAGCAATGTTAACCGTATTGGCTACATGCAACTGGGAATTGATAAGCGGATAATCAGACTTAAAGCGGGTAATGATTGGAATGACCACATAGTTGCCAATGGTCAGCGTAGCGCCGATGTTGAGTGCGCCAGATAGCTCATCTTGCAACAACACGTTATCGACCTCTCGGGCTTGGCTATACAACGCCTCGGCAAAGGGCAGCAATTGATAACCTTGTGCATTGAGTTGCAGGCGCTTACCCACACGGTCAAACAGGCGGGTGTTATACCTCTGCTCAAGGTCCTGCAACGCGCCACTAGCGGCCGATTGCGACATAGCCAAATTCTCGGCCGCACGGCTAATATTCTGCAGCCTAGCTGTAGCCAAAAAAACATCAATTTGTCTTAACGTAAATCTCATCGCGCTGCCTTCATTAGAGTAGTTAATAAAAAATGTTCAAGCTGCCATGCAACTAATCCATCTGCTATCAGTCTACGTAATAGAGTTATAAATGATGGCCAACTCCACTTCATACTCTACATTTTTGACTGTTCTCCCCTCGTAAGAGTTATGCCGGCGCTGAGCCGGCTTTTTTTGGCGCCTACATCACTGAACCGCCGTGTCTGAGTGCTGTGTTTGGGCCTGCTTTCTGAGCACTTCATATCGCTATATCCGATATATTATATCTAAATAAACCATTTTACCTATTAAAAATAGACCGCTAAAGTAAGTGCTTTGAAGCTAACACACCATTAACCGCCAATAAGGATCTTTAATGTCACGCTTAATGACCGAAACCGTTACACATGTGCACCATTGGAATGAGTCGCTGTTTAGCTTTAAAACGACCCGCGATACGGGCTTTCGATTTAAAAACGGCCATTTTGTAATGGTGGGCCTCCCTGATGAAGGGAAACCCCTACTAAGAGCCTATAGCATAGCGAGCGCTAACTACGAAGATGAGCTTGAATTCTTCAGTATCAAAGTGCCCAACGGACCACTGACCTCACGATTGCAGCATCTGCAGGTGGGCGATGAAGTTCTTGTCAGCAAAAAACCGACCGGCACCCTAGTAACCGATCAAATGCTGCCGGGTAAGCACCTGTACTTAATTAGCACAGGCACTGGGCTTGCGCCGTTTATGAGTATCATCAAAGACCATGAAATCTATGATCAATTCGACAAAATTATCCTCACCCATGGCGTGCGCTACACCTCTGAGTTGGCCTACGTGGATTACATCCAGAATGAATTGCCCAACAATGAATACTTTGGCGAGCTGGTGCGCGAAAAGCTGATTTACTACCCTACCGTAACGCGCGAGGACTATAAGAATAACGGCCGACTGACTGACCTTATGACCAGTGGCAAATTATTTGTCGATATCGGCCTACCTAAGCCCAATGTCGAAGACGACCGCTTTATGATTTGTGGCAGCCCCAGCATGTTAAAAGACACCTGCGCCATTTTAAATGAGCGCGGCTTTGGGGAAGTGCGCAACGGGCAACCAGGACATTACGTTATAGAACGGGCGTTTGTGGAGTAACCTTGTGCCGGTTGAAAATAGCGGGATCATATACCGAGGGTTCAAGCCTTTTTAACGAATATTGATTTTAATTTCATCGCGCCAATGCCAGCGATTTTACAATCAATATTATGATCACCCTCTACAAGCCGAATATTTTTGACCTTAGAGCCCACCTTCACTACGGCCGACGAACCTTTAACTTTTAGATCTTTAATCACAACAACACTGTCGCCATCATGCAGCATATTACCATTGGCATCTTTAATTAGCGCACTCACTTCCGTTTCATCCACAGCATCAACGCTCCACTCATGCGCGCACTCAGGGCACACACAGAGGGAGCCATCGAGGTAGGTATACGTCGACTTGCACTCAGTGCAGGGAGGTAATTCGTTCATTGCGGCTTCTTACTAATAAGTGATCGTTTCAATGGCACATCCTAGCAACAAGCACGTCACTGCAATGCTGCAGTTAGGCTAGGCTATCATCGGCCACAAAGTATTGTGGATCTTCAATCACATTCACTTCAACCAGGTTACCCGCCTTAGTCAGTAACTTGCGGCACTCGGCACTCAGGTGAACTAAATGTAACTGCTTGCCCGCATTGAGGTAGCGTTCGGCCAGCGTATCGATGGCCTCTAGGCCTGAGTGATCGGCCACTCGTGAGCGAGCAAAATCAATAATAATCTCGTCGTTATCTTGCTGCGGGTCAAATCGCTCTAAAAACGATTCTACCGAACCAAAAAATAATGGGCCGGTAACTGCATAAACGGTAGAGCCGTCGTGATCTTCGCGCGCCTCTATACGAATAAACTTTGCATGTTCCCAGGCAAAAACAAGTGCCGACACAATCACACCAACCACCACAGCAATCGCCAAATCAGTCGCCACAGTCACGCCCGACACTAAAACCAAAATCATCGCATCGCTGCGCGGCACTTTACCCATGATGCGAAAGCTACTCCACTCAAAGGTACCGATCACCACAATAAACATAACGCCAATCAATGCCGCCAATGGAATTTTCTCAATAAGTGGCGAAGCAACCAAAATAAATAACAACAGCGACAACGCCGCAGTGATACCCGACAGCCTGCCACGGCCGCCCGAGTTTACATTAATCATACTCTGGCCAATCATGGCGCACCCGCCCATACCACCAAACAAACCAGTCACTGTGTTAGCCACACCCTGGCCGATGCACTCTTTATTGCCACGTCCGCGCGATTCAGTAATTTCATCGACCAACCGCAAGGTAAGTAAAGACTCGATTAAACCGATAGCTGCGAGGACCAGTGCATAAGGAAAAATAATGAACAGCGTTTCGAAATTCAACGGCACGCTGGGTAAATGAAAGCTCGGCAACCCGCCCTTAATTGAAGCTACATCACCAACAACACGTGTATCGACATTAAAACCGAACACCACCAAAGTCACGAACACAATGGCGACCAGCGATGATGGCAGTGCCGTGGTGAAACGAGGTAGAAGATGAATAATTAGCATGGTGACCGCAACTAGCCCCAACAACATATAAAGCTGATCGCCAGCCAGCCAGGCCACATCAATAATCGAGCCTTGCATAAACGTACCATGCAACCAACCTGGCTCCCCCGACACACCAAACTGACTGAGCTGAGCCAAAAAGATTACGATAGCCAAACCATTCACAAAGCCCAGCATAACGGGATGAGGCACCATGCGAATGAACTTACCCAGCTTGAGTACGCCCGCCAAAATTTGTATCCCGCCCATCAACACGACGGTGGCAAACAAATACTCAACGCCGTGATCGGCCACTAATGCCACCATCACCACCGCTAAGGCACCGGTTGCACCAGAAATCATACCGGGGCGACCACCAATACAGGCAGTGATAAGCCCAACCATAAAAGCAGCATACAACCCGACTAAAGGTTCAACTCCGGCTACCAGCGCAAACGCTATTGCCTCAGGCACTAGTGCTAACGCTACTGTGAGGCCAGAAAGTAAGTCATTTTTAATGGTGGCGGCTTTACTAGGATGAAATTCAAACATACAGCGATACTCTTTAGACAATGGGCTGAGCGCACCTGCTTACAGAGCAAGTGATACACGCGCTAGATACACCAATCGACAAAAGGAGTTATTAGGTGACAACTGGGAGAGAGCCGGAGTCTACAGAATAGCCAGCGTCAGCACAAAACAAGAAAGTGGTTAAATGCAATAAAGACGGCCCGCAAACACTGCGTGCCAGTGATCAAGACGCCACATAATTTTGAGCTTCATACAAAGCACCGCTGCCACTTTCTTTATCAAGGAGCACCGGCGTCAGTGCGCCGGGTAAAACGGTATCAGGATCGTTTGGCGCGGTCGGACCACCAAGATCGGTTCTCAACCAGCCTGGGTCCAGCAAGTTCATTAATACATTAGTATCTTTAAGTGTTGGCATCATATCGCGCACATATCTCTCTAATGCAGCCTTCGAGCAACTATAGGGCATGAGCTCAGGCTCATTACAAATTCCCGATGTTACATTCACTATACGCCCCCAGTCGCGATCGAGCATCGCAGGTAAAAAGGCATCGCATAGCTTGGCCGGAGCAACACAATTGACCATAAAACTTTCACGATATTCATTCATAGTCGGTTCAAACATGGGCCGGTATGCCGTCATAATGGCAGCATTGTTATAAAGTATATCGAGTCGATCATCGGTAAGGTCTGTCACTTGCGTGATCATATGATCTATTTCCGTTGCAGAGTCTAGCCTCGCAGCCACTGCAATAACGTCTACGCCCGTTTTTTTTAACTGCGCAACTAATGGCTGTGTACCTGCAAGCTCACGCGAATGTACAACGAGCTTGCAGCCTTGCGCAGCTAATGCCTTTGCTACACGCCTGCCAACACCGCGACTCGCGCCGGTTACCAGGGCCCATCTATTTTGGATATCGACCATAATTAAAACTCTGCTTTTTGTTCTATGAAAAAATGTTGCCCGACACGCCCAATTCAACGCTAAGCGGCGCCATTTTAGCGAATCAGAAAGAAAACCACCCTACACATAACCGCAGTCAGCGTAAAATATCGGCCTACTGCCCAATAGATCATTATGCCGGACTAAACTAGCAAATAAAGCGAGCAAATGAAGTCCGCTAACTATGCCGATTAACGCTCGAATGCCAAGTTAATCAAAACCAACCCAGCAAGACGAACGATACAAAGGACTTCTCATGAAAAAACCAAGCCCATTATGGTTAATGATACCGCTTGCCACGCTACTAGGCGCCTGCAGCACCACTACAACGACAACGCATTACGGGCTATCGACCACTAGCGAAATTTTACTCACCAGTGAATCGGGTGAAAAGATTGCTCCGCAAGCAAATTATAAGTTTAAAACCGGCTTAGCGTCCGGCACTACTATTACAATCGACCCAAGTGCAATCAAACAAACGATAGTCGGCATTGGCACATCCTT
>Ga0209533_1003043_pt1 | contig 14993 bp, 13 predicted proteins | sample COG_04_FD_184748 | JGI IMG/M metagenome (GOLD analysis project Ga0209533, IMG submission 184748) | Pelagic Microbial community sample from North Sea - COGITO 998_met_04 (SPAdes) (version 2) | ecosystem: Environmental > Aquatic > Marine > Neritic zone/Coastal water | place: Helgoland, sampling...
ATTATATAGTAATTTTTTGAATGAACGATTAAAGTTATTAAAAAAAAATAAAATTAATATTATAAAAGCTGATGCAAAAAATTTAGATAAATTAAAAAGAATATTTTTAAAAATAAAGCCACACGTTGTAATTCATCTTGCAGCAGTTTCTCATGCTAATAGATCAAATAAAAATCCTAGTCATACATTTGAAAATAGTGTTTTAACATTAAAAAATTCATTAGAATCATCAAGAAAAATTAATCCACATTTTATTTTTTTTTCATCAAGTATGGTTTATGGAGATTTTAAAAGTAAATCAGTAAATGAAAACGCCAAATGTAATCCTAAAGGCATATATGGAACGCTAAAATATTGCTCAGAACTTATGATTAAATCTTATAGTGAGGTATTTGGCCTCAAGTATACAATAGTTAGGCCATCAGCATTGTATGGAGAAAGATGCATAAGTAGTAGAGTAGGGCAAATCTTTCTAGAAAAGAGTATTAAAAATGAAGCAATTACCATTAATGGAGATGGCACAGATAAACTTGATTTCACCTACATAGATGATCTGATGTATGGCGTTTACAAAATAATCATAACCAAAAAATCATTAAATCAAATTTTTAATATAACTTATGGTCATGCTAGAAAAATATCAGAAATGATTAATCTAGTTAGAAAAAATTTTAGAGATGTTAAGGTAAATTATATAAAAAGAGATAAATTAGTACCTAAGAGAGGCACTCTTTCCAATGCAAAAGCAAAAAAATTATTAAAATTTAAAAGCATGTACCACCTTGAAAAAGGATTTTTAAATTATATAAATTGGTATAAGTCTAAAAAAAATATAATGAAATAAATTTGATGTAAACTATTTTTTTTTACATCCCTGTAAGATCCACCAAAAATATTTATCTTTTGAATTAATAATTCTATAGTTGTTAACTTTTTGTTAAACGTAACCAAATAATTTTTTTTATTACCTATCTTGCTAAAATATTCATCTCTACTTAAGAACAATATGTTCAGTAAACGTTTTTCAAAGTCCTTATAATTACAATTATTTATCGAACAAATTTTTTTAATTGGGAAATTTAGGATTTTTATGTTGGTTAAGTTACAAGCTAATACTTTATTTCTAGTGGCCAAATTTTCAGATAACATAGTAGAAATTGTTGAGACAGTTACTTTGCTTCTAAACATTGCTAAATAAGAACCATAATTTTTAAAGTAATTTCTATTTAAGCTTTTGCTCAAAAAATTATACTCATTTTTAGAATGGACTAGAAAAATGCCACACATGAGTTATAATTTCTAAAATTGTTAAATTGTTAAATTGTTAAATTGTTGAATTGTTAAACATTAGTGGTAATTTTAAAAGATTACAACCTACAATCGATATGTTTTATGGAAATTATTAAAAAGGATAGATTGATATGATAACTCAATAAAATTTATGGTTAAAAAATATCTGATTACTTATTTTAAAAAAATTGAATTAAAAAAAAAAGCGCACATAATTTTTGAAAATGAGTATTTAAAAAAGTTATACACAGATTATCAATTAAGAAATTATAAATGTTCTTCAATTGAAAGCTTAAATCAAGTTTATAAAAAAAAAATTAACTATTATTTTTGTTTAAAGAAAGCCCAGAGATACCTTAGCGAAATATTCCCTATTTTAAATGCATTAAATAACTCTAAATTAAAAAAAAAAGAATGGGAAATCTTAATGGAATATTTTTTGATTATATCCATTATGAATATCAAGACAAGATTTGATACATTAAAAAAAATTAAAGATAGAAAAAATATTTATGTTTATGCTGATAATTACAATTGTTTTATTGAAAATACAGATATTTATAAAAAATTTCACTTAGAAGATTTCAACTTTAATTCTTATATAAATTATTTAATTTCAAAAAGATTAAACTTTAGAGTTTTAAAATCAAAGAAAATTAGAAAAGTTTTTCTTTTTGAAAATTTAAAAAAAAAAACTTTTGTTAAAAAAATACTTTATTTTTTTTATAATCTATTGGGTTTCCTAAAACCAATAATCATTTTTGATGGATATTTTGGAAAAAAAAACTCACTAAAAGTTATGCTTAAAAGTAAATTTAAAATTTTATTCGCATATATCGATTACTTTGATTTTCCAGCAGAGATGATTAATTTTAAAAAAGATCTTAATTCAAGGTCAAAAATATCCATAAAGATCAAGGATGATTTTGACATAATTTATAATGAATTTATAAAAAATGCTTTACCAAGTTCTTTTTTAGAAAATTTTAATAGTTATCTGAGAGCTAATGAAAAAAAATATTTGAATATTTCAAAAATTGGAACTGCTGTTCATTTTCCAGCTAATGATAATTTTAAATTTGCTGTTTTAAATTTAAAAAGAAAAAATAAAAAATCTTTTAATTTACAACATGGTGGATTAATGGGCTTCAGATTATTTGATCCTGAAGATTATATAAATCAAAAAATGAGTGACCTAAACTTATTATGGCATAATAAAAAGTTAAATATTGGATCTCAATATTTTTCAGTCTCAAAATCAAAATATGAACTTAAAAAATTTGAAAAAAAGATTTTATTTTTCCCATGTCATGTTTTATTCAATCAAGAATTAGATGCATTTACAAAAAATAATCACATTTACTTAAATCAATACTTTGATTTAGTAAAATCATTGATTATTAAAAAAAAATTTTTTTTAAGTGTAAAATTTTTCAATCATAAAAATGATGATATCTTTAAAAAATTTTGGATAAATTCTTTTGGTAAAAATGTAAAAATTTTAGAAAGCAATAGTTCATATAAAGGTAACATCTTTGAAAAATATGACTTAGTAATTATTGATGATTTTTCAACAGCCTTTTACGAGTTATTATATCACAAGAAACCGTTTATTGTTCTAAATTCTGCACCTAACGTTAATTTTACAAAAAAATTTTGGAAACCAATTAATGACTTAAAGAAGATAAATTTATGGTTTGAAAATGAAAAGCAACTTGCGAAATATTTAGATAAAAATTTTGAAAACATTATATTGAATTGGGATAAAACAATAAATTCAAAGTACTATACCAAATTGAGAAAAACTTTATTTGCAAGAGAAAATTTTAACGATAGTTTGTTTGTAAAAAAAATATTAGAATTGTAACTAATAAAAAATACTAATTTTAAATTAAAAGAATAAATAACCTATTTATATGCAATATAATAAAACAAGCCTATAAATGATCTATAAAAACTATAAAATATCTTAAAATTTAAATGATAAAAAAAAAAATATTAATTGTTGGTGGAACCGGATTTTTAGGACATCATTTAGCAAAAAAATGTAAAACAAAATATATTGTAACAAGCATATCTTTAAATCGGCCAAAAAGAGAAAAACAATTAAAAGGCGTAAAATATTTAATTGCCGACATATCAAAAAAACAAGAATTGATAAAAAAAATCAACACTAAATTTGATATAGTTGTAAATCTTGGGGGTTATATTGATCATAAGAATAGGAATTTAGCTACTAAAACACATTTTAATGGATGTAAAAATTTAATAAATTTTTTTAAAAATAAAAATATTGAACTTTTTGTTCAAATCGGAAGCTCAACAGAATATGGAAAGCAGAAATCACCAAATTTTGAAAATATGAAGGGTAATCCAAAAACAATTTATGCTCAATCAAAACTTAATGCTTCAAAATATTTAATTAATTTTTCTAAAAAATATAATTTTCCTTATGTAATTCTGAGACTTTATCAAGTTTATGGTCCAGAGCAAAAACAGGACAGATTAATACCTATGGTAATTAATTCTTGTTTAGAGAATTTACTTTTTAGATGCTCTAGTGGTTTGCAAAATAAAGATTTTTTATATATCACAGATGCAATAAACGCTATTAGTAATTGTTTTAATAATAAAAAAGTTATTGGTAATATTATAAATATTGGATCAGGCCAAAAAATATCTATCAAAAAATTAATTTTGAAAATTGTTAAAAAGGTTGGATATGGAAAACCAATTTTTGGAGTTTTAGGAATGAGATCTGATGAACCAAAAAATAGTTATCCAAGTATTAAAAAAGCAAAAAAAGTTTTAATTTGGAAACCTAAAATTAGTTTAGAAAAAGGTTTAAGAATGACAGTAAGTTATTATAGAAATAAAAAATGAATTATAGATCGGCAATAATTTTATGTGGTGGCAAAGGCACTAGACTTGGTGAGTTAGGAAGAAAATTACCAAAAACATTAGTAAAAATTCAAGGTCAGTCAATACTATGGTATATCTTAAATTCTTTAAGAAAAAATAAATTTAATCATTTTATTTTGCCTGTGGGTTATAGAGGAAATCAAATTAAAAAATTTATAGAAAAAAAAAAATTCAAAAATTGTCAAATTGATATTATCAATACAGGATTGAATTCAACTATTGCTCAAAGAATTAATAAAGTTAAGAATTTCATTAAGTCTGAAAATTTTATTATTTTAAACGGTGACGCTATTTTTGATGCAAATTTAAATCAAATTTTTAATTTTCACGAAAAAAATAAAAAAGATATTAGCTTTATTTGCTGTGAGGCTGAAGCTGATTTTGGAACAGTAGGTGTTATTAATAACAAAGTAATAAATTTTGAAAGAAGTTTAAATTTTAATTCTGTAAATACTCATATTAATGATTTTAAAGCCTATGTTTACTCTGGAATGTGTATATTTAATCAAAAAGTACTTAGAGAAAATTTTAAAAATTGTTTAAATTTTGAAAAAGATTTCTATCCTAAAATAATAAAAAGGTTTAAATCTGACATGCGTACACTTAAAGGCTTTTGGTATGCAATGGATAATATAAAAGACTTGAACGTTCTAAATAATAGAAAAATTAACAAAAAAATTTTTAATAAGGTGTATAAGCTTTCTAATAAATTAAATGATAAATAAAAAATTTTGGAAAAACAAAAGAGTTTTAATAACAGGTCATACTGGTTTTAAAGGTGGGTGGTTATCAGTATGGATGAAAATTTTAGGAGCAAAAATATCAGGATATTCGTTAAACCCTTTGACAAAAAAAAATTTCTTTGAATCCACCAAGATAAAAAAAATATTTATAAAAGATTTTAGAAAAAATATAAAAGATTACAAAAAATTAGAGGAGTGTATTATAAAAACAAAACCTGAAATAATATTTCATCTAGCTGCACAACCACAAGTCTTGGAGAGTTTTGCTAACCCTTTGGATACAATAGTCACAAATGTTATTGGAACATCAAATTTATTAGAAATTATAAAAAAATATAAATTTATTAAATCTGCTGTTATAATAACAACTGATAAAGTTTATCAAAATAATGAAAATAAAATAAAATTTTCTGAAAATGATCATCTAGGTGGGGATGACCTTTATAGTGCGAGCAAAGCTTGTGCTGATATTATCTCACAAAGTTATTATAAATCTTTTTTTAAAAATTCAGGTTGTGGAATAGCAACTGCTAGAGCAGGAAATTGTATAGGTGGTGGCGATTGGACAAAATTTAGAATTTTGACAGATGCTACAGAAGCTTTTTTAGAAAATAAAAAACTTAATATAAGAAGTCCTTACTCAACAAGACCATGGCAACATCTATTAGAACCACTTTATGGATATATTATTCTTGCCCAAAAAATATTTGGTAATCAAAATAAAAAATATAGTTCCTCATGGAATTTTGGTCCAGCTAGACAAACAAATATTAAAGTAATTGATTTCGCTAAAATTTTAAAATTAAAAATGAAATCAAAATCTAAATTAATTTTAAATAAAAAAATAGATAAAAGAGAAAAACAAAATTTAGATTTAAACAGTAGAAAAGCAAACAAAGAATTAGGCTGGAAATCTTTTCTAACAATAAATGATACATTAAAATTTACTGCTGAGTGGTATATTGCGAATTCAAAAAAAAAAAATATGTATAAATTTACCTGTAATCAAATAGAGCAATTTTTAAAATTAAAAAATGATCTGTAGAAACTGTAAAAAAAAAAGTTTTGATAAAATCTCGAACATCGGAAAACAACCTATTAGTAGTTTATTTCTAAAAAAAAAGACTCAAATCAAAAATTATTCTCTAGACTTATACAAGTGCAACCATTGCGATTTGGTTCAATTATCAAAAATACCAAATTTGAAAGATATGTATGGACCAGAATATGGCTATAAGACTTCTGTTAGTAGCTTAATGGTTGATCATCTAAAAAAAAAAATTATTAACCTAAATAGTTTCAAAATTTTCAAAAATAAAGCTAAAATATTAGATATTGGATCAAACGATGGAACTTTTTTAAATTTTTTTTCAAAAAGAAAAAATAACTTTGACCTATATGGAATTGATCCCTCTGCAGAAGCTTTTTTAAAAGATTATCATAAAGGAATTAATGTGATTGTTGATTTTTTCAACAAAGAAACTGTAAAGAAAAATTTTTTAGAAAAAAAAATTAAGTTTTCTCTAATAACATCATATGCAATGTTTTATGATGTTGAAGAGCCAAATAAATTTTGTGAAGATATTTCTAGTTTATTAGATAAAGATGGGATTTGGGCATTAGAATTTTCATATTTTCCACTATTATTAAAAAACCTAACTTATGATCAAATATGTCATGAGCATTGCACTTATTATTCTCTTAGTACTTTTAAAAAAATTATATCTAAAAATAATCTTAAAATATTAGATTTCAATTTAAATGAAATTAATGGTGGAAGTATAGAGTTAATTTGTGCCAAGAAAAATAGTAAATTTGTCTCTAATGAAAAAAAGATGAATTCTTTAATTAAAGAAGAAAATAGAATTACTATTAAAGATTTTGATAAATTTAATTTAAGAATGGAAAATAGTAAAAAAAATTTACAGCTTTTTTTAATGAAGCAAAATAAAAAAGATATTATTGGATATGGAGCATCAACTAAAGGTAATGTAATTCTTAATTACTGTGGAATTACAAATAAAAACTTGTCTTATATCTGTGACGCAAACCCATCCAAAGTAGGTAAGTTTACCCCTGGAAGTCACATTAAAATTATATCTAAATCTAATATGCGAAAATTAAAACCTAAATATCTTATTATATTAATTTGGTCTTTCAGGTCTGAAGTAATAAAACAAGAAAAAAAATTTCTAGAAAGTGGTGGTAAGCTAATTTTTCCATTACCAGTTTTTCACGTAGTTGATAGAGAGAATTATAAAAAATATTTAAAAGAAGATTTCAAACTTTTCTCTTTTTTATAATTATGAAATTATCAATCTGTATACCCACTTATAATAGACCAAATCAACTTCCCAATTGTTTAAACTCAATATATATTGCAAAAAAAAATACTCATTTAGATTTTGAAGTATGCATATCAGATAACGGCTCAAATTATGATGTCCAAAAAATAATCAATGATTATAAGGATAAATTTAAAATTATTTTAAATATAAATGAACAAAATTTAGGCTATCAACCAAATTTACAAAAAGTAGTTTCTATTGCTAGTGGAGAATTTATTTGGGCTATAGGTGACGATGATATATTAACACCAGATGCATTACAGGTTGTCGAAAATTTATTTCAAAAATATAATGACGTAGATTTTTTTTATATAAATTCATTTCATCTAGACTATAATTATTTAAAAAATTTCAAACAGCCATTTGATACCCATAATTTGCCTAAAAATATGCCAAAACTTTCAAAAAAAAAAGAAGAAATGGAATGCGATTTTTGGGATCTAGTAGATAGTGATGTTTCATTTGATTTTATGTTAGGAAATTTTTTGAATATTTTTAAAAGACAGATGTGGTTAGATAATATTCATTGTTTAGATAAAGAGTTGTTGAGTGATAAAAAGGTATGGTCAAATTTTGATAATACATGCGCACATATTAAAATTTATGCAAATGCATTTAAAAATTCAAAAGCATTTTTTACTCCAAAAGCACTAACAGTTAATGGATATGGTATTAGAGAGTGGTTTGCACTGTATGACTTTATAGAGATAGTTAGAATACCAGAGATGTTAGATTATTATAGAAGTCAAGGGTTAGGTTTTTTTAGATATGTTAGAAATAAGAATTATGCGCTTCGTAATTTTTCAAATTTCTTTTTTAAGATAATAATTAGAGGGGAAAAAGCAGGTCGAAATTATGTAAATTTTTATAGACATTTTTTTCTTAATTTAATTTATCCTAATGCATATTTTTCTATAATATATTTTATTATTAGAAGTATAAAAAAATTTTTAAAAAAAATTGAAAAAAAAAAATAAAAAATTTGATACAGCGGCTATTATTGGTCCATCAGGGATTGGTAGTGTTCATTTAAGAGAAATTATTAAAACTGGAACTCAAAATATTGCACTTGTTGGAAGAAAATTCAAAAGAGAAAGAATTGATATTTTATCAAAAAACAACAAAGAAATTAAATTTTATAATTTAAAATCAATTAAAGAAATTAAAAAATTGAAACCAAATGTAATTAGTGTGTGTTCACCAACCAAATATCACTATGATCACATTTCATATATAATCAAATTTTGTAAAAGTTTGATTATTGAAAAGCCAATTTTTTGGTTTAAGCATAAAAAAAAATCAAATTATGAAATTGCAAAAAATTTATTAAATAAAAAAAGTAATAGAATATTTGTTAATTTACCTATGATAAGTTTGGCAAAACAAATAAAATATAAAAATAATCTAGTTAAGATATATAAGCTTAATTTTAATTATTTTACCAAGGGTAAAAATAATTTTGAAAATATTCCAATAGATTTATTGCCCCATGCATTATCATTTTTATTTACATTAAATTCTAATACATTAAAAAATTTCAAAATTTTGAGTATTACCAAAAATAAACAATTTTGGTCTTGTAAAATAATTGTAAATGAGTGTTTGTGTAAGTTTGTTTTTAAACAAGATCCTAATCGACAGGATAGTAGATTAAGTTTTAAAATCAATAACGATACTTATTTGAGAAAGCAGTTTATTAAAAATGATATCTATCTAATTAAAATATTAAAAAATAAAAAAGAATTAATAAATATAAAAAATCCCATGACTGATTATCTAAATTTTATTTTAAAAAATATGAATAAAAAAGACATATTAAAAAAAAATAATGATATAACATTAAACTTGATCAAAATTATGGAAAAATTAATCAATTATTAAAATTTTAATGAGTAAAGATAAGCAAAAAATATTAGAAAAAAAGTATAATTTCAAATCTGATTATATTGAAGATTTTAAAGTTTTTAGGAATGAAATCATAAAAAAAGAAATAATTCCTTATCAAGTTGAATTTCAAGCGCCCCCAAGAGGAAAAAAAATATGCTGGTTAGAATGCCCATATTGCTATGGATTATCTGCTAATAATAATGGTGAACGTTTAAGTAAAGAAAGAGGTCTAGAAATTTTGAAGCAAATAATAGTCGGTGGTGTAAAAAAAATTATATTTGCTGGATATGCTACTGATCCCTTAAATTGTGATTATATTGGAGAATTATTAGATTTAACTATTTCTAACAAAGCTATATTTGGATTCAATACAAAAGCTTTGAAAATTTCAGATACTTTTTTTAATGCACTAAAAAATAATAAAATACATGATAGTAGCTATATCAGCTTAAGTGTAGATGCTGGTTCAAATGAAACATATAATTTAATCCACGATGTTAAAGCAAAAAAAGTAAAAATATATGATCAGGTTTTGAAAAATGCAAAGAAATTAGGTGAGATAAAAAAAGAGAATTATTTTGATCTTAGTGCGGCCTATTTGGTAAATATTAATAGTGCAAATGTTAATGATTATGAAAATTTTATAAACGACTTTATGAGTGCTGGTTGTAATGTTCTTAGATTTTCATTTCCACAACCTCCAAAAGATATTGAGACAAAGAAAGGGGTTGTACCAACACAAGAAGAAATTGATTTTTATATTTCAGATTTAAACAAATTGAAAAAGAAATATGAAAATGATAAATGCTTGATATTAGTTAGTAATCCTGATGCAGATCACGATATTTTTAATAAACCTCGAACATTACCTTGTTATGCGAGATATTTATTTCCTACAGTGGGCTTTGATGGTTGGCTATATAATTGTTCTCAGTCCAGTGCTCCAAATTTCAGATCCACAGCATTAGGAGATTTATCGAAAAACAATTTTTGGGATCTTTTTTATAATTATGATAGTAAAAATCTTGATGACTACATGAGTGTTTGTAATAAAAAAATTGCTGGGTCAGGTTGCAGATGTGACAGGAAAGAACATATAGTAAATCAATCTGTTATTAACAGTAAAGTTTTTAAAATCTAATATATAATGAAAAGTAAAAAAAATTTTATAAGATTATTTAAACCTTCTTTTGGAAATGAAGAAATCACTGCTTTAAAAAAAATATTTAAAAAATCTTGGATTGGCTATGGACCAGAAGTTAAAAAATTTGAAGACTCTTGGAGCAAATATATTGGCATTAAGTACTCAGTTGGTGTTACCTCATGTTCAGCTGCATTGCATATTGCGTTAGCTTCAAAAAATTTTAAAAAGAAGAAAAAAGTATTAGTTCCCGCTATGACTTTTACTGCTACTGCAGCAGCAGCATTATATTGTGATTTAGAGCCAGTTTTTGTTGATATAAATGAGCATGATTTAAATATTAATTTTGAGGATCTAAAAAAAAAATACTCTAAAGATTGTGTTGCCGTCATCCCTGTTCACGTAGGTGGACATCCTTGTGAAATGGAAAAAATCATACCTTGGGCAAAAAAAAAAAATTTATTAGTAATTGAAGATTGTGCACATACTGCAGGTGGTATTTACAGAGGTAAGATGCTTGGCACGTGGGGTGATATAAGTTGTTTTAGTTTCGAGGAAAAAAAAATGCTGACTACGGGTGATGGTGGAATGATATGTACAAATATTAAAAGTCTAGCAACAAAGTTTAGAAATTTAAGTTTTCATGGATGGAATAAAGATCCATGGTCAAGACATAAAAAGGGTATTAGTAAGAAAAATTTAAAAGAAAAGCATTGGTATTACCAAATTAAAGAACTTGGATTCAAATATAATATGAATGACCTTATGGCAACAATTGGTCTAGTACAATTAAGAAAATTAAATTCATTTAATTTTAAAAGAAACAAGGGAATTCAAAAATATTTAAAAGGAATAGAAAGCTGCAAAAATATAAAACCATTTTTTGCAAAACAATATAAAAGTATCGCATATTGGATGTTTGCTATAAGATCAAAAAAAAGAGACAAATTAATAGAGTTTTTAAAAGAAAAAGGTATTGCTACTAGCGTGTATTGGATACCTGTTCCTATGCATCCATTATACAAAAAATATAAATCAAAAATACCAGTTACAAAGAGAGTATGGAAAGAATTAGTTACACTTCCGCTCTATTCCGATATTAAGTTAAAAGATTTAAACTATGTAATAAAGTCAGTCAAAGAATTCGATAACAAATACTAATTATTAACTTTTATGATAGCAGGCGTAAAAATTACCCCACTTAAACAAATTAAAGATGAACGAGGTAAGATTATGCACATGCTAAGAAGCGACTCAACTATATTCAAAAATTTTGGAGAAATATATTTTTCAACAGTTAATCCAAAAATAATTAAAGCTTGGCATCTTCATAAAGAAGCAACATTAAATTATGTTTGTCTGAAAGGTAAAGTTGAATTAGCTCTTTTCGATGATAGAAAAGAAAGTAAAACAAACGGCCAATATCAAAAAATTTTTCTTTCACCAAATGACTATTTTTTAGTTACTATTCCACCCTTTATATGGAATGGATTTAAAGGTTTGGATCAAAATGAATCATTTATAGCAAATTGCTTAGATCAACCTCATAATGAAAATGAAATGGTTAGAAAAAATCCAGAAGATGGATATTTTAATTACAAGTGGGAAATTTAATATGAAAGTTGTTATCCTTTGTGGAGGGTTAGGATCAAGGTTAGGTGAAGAAACAAAATTAATACCAAAACCTATGATTAAATTAGGAACAAAGCCAATTGTGAATCATATAATGGATATATATAGTTTTTATGGTTTTAACGAATTTATATTGGCAACTGGTTATAAGAATAAAGTTTTAGAAAAACATTTTGAAAAAAAAAAAAATGTGAAATGTATTTATACAGGAAAAAATACTATGACAGGAGGAAGATTATTAAGATTAAAAAATATATTTAAAAAAAATGAAAATTTTATGCTTACTTATGGTGATGGCTTAACTAATCAAAATTTAAAAAAGTTACTAAAATTTCATTTAAAGCATGAAAAAGTAGCTACTATGACGGTAGTAAAGCCCATAGCTAGGTTTGGTGAAGTATTTTTAAATGGAAATAGAGTAATCAAATTTGAGGAAAAACCACAACTAAATCAAAATTGGATAAATGGTGGTTTCTTTGTTTTAAATTCAAAAATATTTGATTTCATTAAAGAAGACTCAACAATGTTAGAAAGAGAACCTTTAACAAATCTAGTAAAAAAAAAAGAAGTAGTTGCTTATAGGCATGAAAATTTTTGGCAATGTATGGATACTATGAGAGATAAAAATATTTTACTTAATATGATAAGAAAAAAAAAAGCCCCCTGGAAGAAACTCAAAAAAAATTAAAAGTTTGGGTTAAAAAAATATGACTATCATAAATAATTTATGGAAACTTTTAGAAAATAAACAAAAAGTATTATTTTTAATAATAATTTTTTTTTCATTAATACAAGCAATCTTAGAGATGATTGGTATCGCTGCTGCGATCCCATTTGTTACGTTTTTATTAAAACCAGAATCGATTGCAGAAATTGATATCATCTCAAAATATATACAGCCAAGTCAATTAATTATAACAGATCAATTAATATTAATTTTTTGTTTAATATTTTTTTCAATTTTTTTGATTAAAAATTTCGTAATAGTTATAACTAATAAAATAATTTATAATTTCATTTTTACATTTAGATCAAAATTATTTTTGGATTTATTAAATAATATATTACACCAAGAATTTTTATTTTTTGTAAAAAAAGGAATATCTAAAATATTTAATACAACTTTTAATGAAGTAGATATTTTTTCAACTAATATTGTAAGACCATTAATAATTTTATTTAGTGAACTTTTAATAAGTTTTGGAATTATATTTTTAATTATTATTACAGGAAACATTGATGGATTAATTTTGATCTTTCCAATATTAGTTGTAGTAGGTTTGATCTTAAAAAAGATTAATAAATCTATCAAAAATTGGGCCTTAACAAGAATTGACAATTACGAAAAAATTATAAATTATAATTTTAATTTAGCACAAGGAATTAAAGAGATTTTAATATTGGGAAAAATTAAAAATATAGTAGAGAAGTTTAGTAACTCTATAGAATCATTAAGAGAAGTTGATGCAAAGCAGAATGTGGTAACATCTTATCCAAAAATATTATTAGAACAAGCTGTAATTCTAATTTTTATTTTGATTATATTATTAATGAATTTTTATGGAGAAGAGAATAATGATATTATTATTATTTTAAGCTTTTATTTAGCAGCAGCCTATAGACTTGTACCATCTATAAATAAGATTTTTGTTTCCTATCAGCAAATAAAATCTGGAAAACCGTCCATTTCAAGAGTAATGGAATATTATAATTTAAAAAAAAAAAGTATTTTCTTTGATGAAAAAGATTCTTTGAAGACCTTAAGTTTCGAAAAAGAAATTAGATTAAAAAATATTAATTTCAATTATGATAACAATTCAAATGTTGTTGAAAATTTAGATTTTAAAATTAAAAAAAATCAAATTATTGGAATTTCTGGTGAAAGTGGCATTGGAAAATCAACTATAATAAATATTTTAACAACTTTATTAAAAGTCAAAAAAGGTGAAATATTTGTTGATGATATTCATGTAAATAGTCAAGCTGATTTTAGACAATATCAAAATTTGTTTTCAATTAGTTCTCAAGATACTTATCTTTTAGACGGCACAATTAAAGAAAATATAATTTTTGGGCATGATAACAATTTTTCAAAAGAAAGATTTGATGAAGCAATAAAATTTTCTAGATTAGAAAATACAATTAACAATTTGCCCAATGGTGTCGAAACTTTTGTTGGCTCAACAATAAAACAAATATCATCTGGTCAAAAACAAAGAATTTCTATTGCAAGGTCTATTTATAGTGACAGGAAAATACTAATATTTGATGAAGCAACAAATGGATTAGATGAAGAAAATGAAAGAATAATTTTTGATAATTTAAAAAAATTAAAATCAAACAAAACAATAATAATTATTTCGCATAATCCAAAAAATTTAGATATTTGTGATGAAGTATATCAAATAAAAGATAAAAAACTAAAGGCCAAATAATAAATTTGGGATTCAAGAAAACTATTAACTATTAAAAAAAAATGGATAAAAAAGTTAGTGTAATTGTTAATTGCCATAATGGTCAGGAATACTTGAATAAATGTATTGTTAGTATTCTTAATCAAAAATATGAAAATCTAGAAATTATTTTTTATGATAATTTTTCTAATGATAAAAGCAAAGAAATTATCTCAACTTTTATGGATAAAAGAATAAAATATTTTTATTCAAATAATAAGTTATCTTTATATCAAGCTAGAAATAAAGCTTTAGAGCATGTATCAGGTAAAATAATTGCATTTTTAGATGTTGATGATTGGTGGGATGAAAATTATCTATCAAGCCGGAGCTTACTATTTAATGATGATAATCAAGATTTTTTTTATTGTAACAGATATACTTTTTATGAAAAAAATAAGAAATTGGAATTATTCAGAAAATTAGAACTTCCAAATGGGAAAATATATAGTTATTTAGCAAAAGATTATTTTATTTCTATTAGTGGCTTGATTATTAAAAAAGAAATTTTTGATAAAGTCGGTTTGTTTAATAAAGATTTTAATATCATAGGTGACTTTGACTTAGTCATGAGAAT
>Ga0209533_1003047_pt1 | contig 14976 bp, 10 predicted proteins | sample COG_04_FD_184748 | JGI IMG/M metagenome (GOLD analysis project Ga0209533, IMG submission 184748) | Pelagic Microbial community sample from North Sea - COGITO 998_met_04 (SPAdes) (version 2) | ecosystem: Environmental > Aquatic > Marine > Neritic zone/Coastal water | place: Helgoland, sampling...
AAAATCCTGATACGAAGCTCCCTATGAGAATCGAACTCATGACCACTACCTTACAAGGGTAGCGCTCTACCTCTGAGCTAAAGGAGCCGATGTGTAAATAACACATACTACCATTAGAAACGAATCTCATCATTTTGGACGCAAAAGAAAACGTTTTTCATAAAAGAGAGAATATAATATTTCACCAGGTGGTTTCGACATCACGTAATCGCGAACTATGTTGCGCGTTATTGATAGTTTTGATTTCGATATAGACGGTATTTGATCAAGAGTATACACCTACCGTTTTGTTTGGGCACCACTGAACTTAATATATTCATCCACATTACAGTTTCTTTTTTTACAGTTTTTTTATATTTATCATACTCGTTTGCTAATTTTTGGTATACTTTGTTCTCTCTTTTGCTTCTAGTATAATTATTTGTTTTCATTGCTTTGTTGTTCATTTTTTTGTATTCAACGCATGGTTTATATTCTAATTTGGCTAAATACTCTGAACATTCTATGTTGAAATGTTTATTCATTATTTTCAAAAATGAACAACCGATTATAAAAAAGAATTATCAGAATGATATTGATGTAAGATGTGGCATTATGAATTACTGTCGAGAGAAGATATACGAAGAAAAGTAGGCGGTTTCTATAACTCTTAAATAAAAGAGAAAATATATACAATATCTTGTAATGATGCAAATTATTGTATTTTACTTCATAACTATTGATATTTTCTATGATGTTTTCAAATTCCTTCGTTTCTATCAAGTTATTCATTTTATTTAGGCAAACCGGCCGGTAGATAGATATTTTTGCGAAACAGTGGGTAACATTGTCTCCAAACCTGTAGTAAATAAATCTCAATATATTATATCAAATATCATGGAAGCACCAGGAGTTGGTCTTGGGAGGTCGCGTATATTTCCCTTATATTCTGAACCACGAGTCATAGGAGGCGTTCTACAACAGGCCATGACCGAACGTGAGTATGTGATTTTTTTGAGGTTATTCTTCACTGACAGAGAGTTAAACCATAGGGAGCCAGGGGAGAGTGAGTATTATTTTAGAAAAGCGTTTCGTAGGATTGACGATGATAATGATGGTCTATTGAGCTATTACGATTTCACACGAGCCATGATCGATTTGAATTCTCTTTATCCAGAACGCAATCTCAATTTAACATTCCGACAAGTTCGCGCACATCATACTCAAAATGATATGCGGCAACTTGTTGCCGCCCAAGGACCAATTGGTGCTCAAGGAGCACAAGGAACCCAAGGATCAGTTGGAGCCCAAGGAGCAACGGGAGCAATTGAAGCACAAGGGCATCTTAAAGAAGCGCAAGAAGTTACGCCGATTGTACAAGATGACCAGGCTACAATTCAAGCACTATTTAGTTTTTTTGACTTTGATGAGAGTGGTGGACTTGATAGAACAGAACTTGAAAACTTCTTTGCGAATATTCCTTATGAGGATATATACAACGAAGATATCTTTAACCATTTTGATAGCAATAATGACGGGTCATTATCTTCCGAAGAGTTTACACAACTTTTATTAAGTTTGGATGGATATCTTCGAGGACGAGGAATCACTAATTTTGTTGCTTTTGTTCGCCAAATTGTTGCACCAGAACAGGTTGTTACCCAACCCATTGAACAACCTGCTGCTGTTTTTGTTTCTCAAATTCCTTCCCCAGATAATGAAGTTCCCGGAACTCGACATACATATGGAGAATTGGGTGAAGCATTTCTTCTTCAACGCGGCTATACTGTCGATAATACTAGTTGTAACGCGGTTCATCACGCAACAAGTCATTTAAGAAACGCTGCATTAGGTTTTGAAATATTGAATGATTTTTGTGAGAGTGTAGGTCGTGGTCATCAAACCCTTACATATCATCCTACGGAACAACAGAAGATTGATTTGGAGGAAACTATTATGGAAAATTTGATGAATTTTTTAAGTCGTAGTGAAATCTCCGCGTTTCGAGATGAAAACCGACGGCGAAACATGATTATGGGTATTATTGAAGTATTCCGGCTATATTATGATATCATTCTCGCCGCTGGCGACGTTGAATATTCGGGTTATGTCGTGTTTGATCTTGTGTTCACTTTTTTTCATGTTCAGTCAGAGGAGTTTCAGACTTTATGGGCCGAGAATTTTGTCACGGATTCTATTGAAGCCTATAATGCAAGAATTGCGACTTATCAGCCTGGACAAAGTATTAGTTGTGGTGGTGGAATTGTCGAGAGAAGTTTGATGGCCATTGGGAATATATTATCCACGGGTTCTGGAACGGAACCAAACGCTGCTGCTGCTGTTGCTGCTGTTGCTGTTTTGACACCTGCCGAAATATTAAGTGCTAGAAACGTGCGTAGAACAGGTTTATTATCCCGATGGTTAGAACTTTATTCCAGGGAGAATGAGGAGGAAGGAAGAGATAATACCGTGGAAGAATTACGAGCATTTATAAATAGGAAAATACAGGAAAGTGATGAAGATAATAATCCGAATGATTGGAGAGATGACGTTACTACGCTTGTTGAAAGTGAGGGGGTTAGAATGATGATGGAAGGAGGAGCGCGTAAGTATCCACGCCGAATAAATATATTCAATGTATTATTTGGTAAAAAACAGAGGAAGTTATTGAAACGAACGAGTAAAACAAAATACACGAAAAAAAACAAGGAAAAAATGGGTAAAACAAAATACACGAAAAAAAACAAGGAAAAAATGGGTAAAACAAAATACACGAAAAAAAACAAGGAAAAAATGGGTAAAACAAAACGAATGAGAAAATATAAGAAAAAAATTACACAACATGCGAAAAAATCAACACATAAAAAGGAGTTTCTTTAAGTAGGTTCTACCCGTATATTATATCAAATCCACAACATTGGCTAACAAAATCTTACCATCGGATAAGTATTCATATTACCAGGGTCGCACCCAACTATATTCCTATCTTTCAATGTATCTAATTGCTCTTTTGATAAATCTTCAATGTTATAAAAATCTTGTTCTTGTAAAATAGGAACTCTTGAACCCCATTTCTTATCCTTCAAATCTTTTCTGATAAATAATAAACAACACGAAATACCATCTGTTTCTTGTTGTTGTTTCACTCACCTGTTTTTATTGACTATTTAGGTATTAAATAGGCAGCGGTTTAATATGTTACATCAAAGCATAATCGTTTATCGTAAAATAAAGAATATAATATTTCCCCCGGCGGCTTCGACATCACGTAATCGCGAACTATGTTGCGCGTTATTGATAGTTTTGATTTCGATATAGACGGTAGGTAGATTTCGCAGTGTATCGCAGTCGCATATTTGTCGTATTTATCCGATACTTTTTTTGCATTGCGCCATACAAATTTCACTAAATAAGCTGTGTGTAGATTTTCTATAAATTCGTCACAATGTTCTTTGAATCTATAAAACATTTTACGAAATCTCGGAACCGCAATCACATATGCTTTTACCAAGTCCATTCGTCGTAAACACAAATAATGGTATACAAAATGAGGGTCTACTTTAAATAATTTCAACATTGATGTGTAAGTTGGGTGGTAAAATACACTTCGCTTACCACTCGACATATGAGTAGCAACATAACCCGGGATGGTTTTAGTGTTATCATCTATAACCGAAAGATGTTTGTGTAAATCATTGTATTCATTTACCTGCAATTGTCGTGGAAAAAGTATGGGTGTATTTTGTAAAAACGCCCACGATTGAAAAATCCCGTGGGGGATTGATATAGCAGACCTGTCTTTTCGATTTATATCGTATACGGCTACTAGATATAAAGATGCGAATTGTATAGGATAGATAATTGGGTTATCTGGGTGTCTTAGGACAAATGAATACGAGTATTGCTTCGAAAAATAGGCAAGCGCTTCGATATTCATTATTTTATTACCTTTTGTGCAAAATGCATCCATAAACATAGATAGAATAGTTTGATTACAGTTTTGTTTGGGCACATTTTTGGAAAAAAATCCATATTCTCCACCGACTGCCCCTTTTGTCGCAATTTCCCATTTATTATATCGATAATCGTAAAACAAATTTATCATTAATCCTTCAATAAACTCGTTTACATAAGTATCTGACCATTTATAATCGAATTGGTCAGTAAAACTATTATTTGTGATTGACTGCCCTGGTGAATATGAAAGTAAGTTGTGTCCTGGGTGCGAATAGATTACGGACCGACACTGTTTAATTTCATCACTTTCATCGAAACAAATGAAATCTTTGTCGTAATTCGATATATGATAAGAAGCACCCGATTTTGTCTGGTAAATTCGTGATTTTATTTTAGAGCACGGAATCGTGTTACAATTATATGATACAAAATTGGCGTGATGCATTTGTATAATATATTCTATTTTATATCTAAATTGTTTTATAGTATAAAATTCAATGTGTTTGGTATAATTTATCGGTTGAATCTGTGCTAATTTTATGTGGCTAATATATAATGTCTGAGTCGGAATTATATAATAGTAATAATTTGGAAGAAGAAGAAGAAATAGTAGAACAAAAAACACAGGCAAATAATTTAGAATTAGGTGATGTTATAGAAATACATGCTACCAGTAATAAGGATTTACACCAACAGTCGTTTTATATCCACTATATTGATAATAAGAAGATTGATTTAACAAACATTGTTACATTTTCACCCTATTCATTAAAACTAAACGAAGAGGGACAAATAACAGACGAAACACTAGAGAAAATATTACTACTGTGCCGTAATGAACAACGCGGGTTTGCGAGACAACATTCATTATTACCCAAAACATGGGTTGATGTGCATTTTGAAGGAATGGTATCATCAAGTATTACGGGTGAAATTACAAATTTAGAAGAAGATATGATTGAAATTACAACCTATCCTGATTTAGATGTTATTTATATTGATTTCGCATACAAAGGGCTACCGCAAGATATTCCTCTTGATAATATTATCATTCGCACAAAACCAGCCGCACTTGAGAAAATATCGTCATTATTATACGTGCGAGACAATCTGGAAGAAGGTGAGGTATTCGACCCCGAATTACATGCCGAAACCAAGGCGTCTATGCATTATAACGAAGTCGGTCAAGCAATAATCGAAATTGAAGAAGATGCACAACCCGATATGTCGGTTCGTGATAAATTGCATCAACTGTATACAGAAGCGAACGAAGAAGAATATGGCGAGCGATTGGGTGAACTTGTGAGCAAAGTGGAACTAACCGAGAAGCAAATGCGACAAGGTATAGAAGCGCAGGTCAACGATATGCTAGATGTGATGTTGTCGGACATACCTGATGCGAGACGAACCACACAGGCATATGCGAACATTCATTTACTAATTGAACGGTTTCGTGAATTGCGCAATATATATTCACAGTTTGACGCGAATGGTAATGTTTATGATGTTCGTTCTCTTGGAGAATTGCACAAACCATTAGCAAAGCATATTGAACGATTGGATACCAAATTAAAATGGATATTACCAGTAGTTGGTTTGAAACGTAAAATATATTCCGATGACGTTCTCCCTGGAGCCGAGGATACACAACAGATGAGCTCGGGTGAAGTTACTGGTAGAGATATGAACATGCAAGAGGATTATTTACGTAATCGCTTACGTGGTGGTGATAAGGGTGCATATGAAAAATATTACGAATCGGTTTATTCCTCTCAAACACCCTTTGATGAACCATCTATTAATGATAATTTTCTTGTATCAGAACAACCGGTATCAACTGCATTGGAAACAATCGTAAATAATTTGGACGACTTTTATAGCACAGCATTATTGGCTGGTAATGATAAAGACGGTTATATTCGTAGACAATATATAATTCAACGTTATAATTTGGGCGAATCTCATTTAGCTTCAACTATATCAACATCAGGTAAAAAAATATTTGTTCGTGAACAAATGACTCCAAATGATAAATTAACATTGAAATCGTTAGCTGTATTACCCACACCAGTTTTACATTATTCCAACATTGATTTACCCGGTTCTTCGATTTTGACGAAATCGCACTTGTCTCAGAATTATTTGTATTTATTCCGATTACTTACAAAACGAGCCGAAATTACACCCCGCGTGATTGATGATTTCAATAAGGATATGGACAAAACATTTTGGACCGATTCAATAAACGACGGTTCCTTCAGCAAGACGGTTCAAGATTTTTTACTTTCTGAAAGTTTGGAACAAAAGCCCGACAGAATGCCCAAGTTTTTACAAAGTATGATACCCGATACAACCAATATTATAAAGGAGTTATTACCATTGTTATATTCAACGAACAAATTGTCCAAAATGCTGTCTATAAAACGTGCGACGGATTCATTGGAACCCTTTTTGGTATATACAGATGATTTAAATTATACGCAATATAATGCTATTCGTTTTTTTGTGAAGACACAATCCAAATTATACAAGGAAAAACTCGCAGTAGATAGTGAAGATATGAGAAAAATAAATGATGCTCAGTATGTTGATTCTACACCTCTCCCCCCTCGTATGGAAACGATTTTAGCGGAAAATCGTAATTTACTTGACCTTACTACCGAATTGTATAAAATTCATTCGGAAAACAAGAAAGACCCAACATGGAAAAGTTCATCGGAATGGTTATCCAAAATGTATTCGGGCGATGACGCCAAAATGTTTTACGATATGTTACGTTTGGCGATGATATCTCTTATCACGCCTGAAAATTTATCAGAAGCATTGAAAACCGACAATATAAGAGCCGATGAATCGGAAGATATGTCTAAGATTGAAAAGATTAAACCAACTGATTGTGCCCGTCGCGTTTTAGTTAAAAAATATTCCTCGATGAAAGATTTACAAAAAGATAATAGTAAAAACGATTTGTATTGTGATAGCAAATTAGACGATACTCCTTATGAAATAGTGAAATTATACAAAGAAGAGGAGAAAAAATACTCAAAAGAAGAATTTATAGAATTTTTAGAAGAGGCTTTGGTTCAGAAACACGATTGCCCGCCGAAATTGGCGAATGAAATGGCTATTAATTTAATTGAAGGGAAAAAACTAGTCCAAGAAGGCGAGTATGCTTTACTGGAGATTCGTCCTCAATTAGCAACGGCTATAGATGAATCATTATTAAGTGAACAAGACCGTAGTAGTATCGATTCTGAATCGGATATTCGAAAAAAGACGGCTTATTACAAACGCATCGGAGAACAGTGGGTTCAAGAAGAAGGTATCGACGAAAACGCTTTTATTAATAGCAATGAATTATTTTGTAATATGAGCAAAATCTGCTTCCGTGACTCTAAAAATAAGATTTGTGAAAATACGAGCGATGCCGAAAAACGCATGCGTGCAATCTCACGTAAACAATTAGTCAGTGAATTTGATGAGCGATTTTCTATATCTTTTGAAACACTCGAGGAAGAATTAAATGAATTAGTGAAGAAATCGGTTCGCCAAATGAAACGTATTTCCCGTTTTAATGAAATACAACGATATAAAACAAATAATCTCGCATTTGAAATGGGAAAATTCGCAAAAGAGAACGAAGGTATTCGGTCACCTCATTTGCAATTGCGTGGACGTATATTAGGACAAACGGATTTTATAAAAAAACAACACGACATTTTAGATTTTGTTGAAAGTTTCTGCCGAGACGCGATGGTTGCAGAGTTGAACGAAGAACAATATTGGTTATATTGCACAGAAACAAACACAAAATTGTTCCCAAGTTCTCTTTATCAACTAGCAAAAGCCTTTATATCTACGGATAATTATCTTCAAAAACAAAGTGAATTGTGTCGAACTCAGGGCGTTCTCAGTGATGATGGTGATAGTATTGTAGATAAATATAGCGGCGAGGTGCTGCGCAAGATTGATTTTGTCGACGAAGAAGGTTACGATGAACATGGTTTTAAAATAGTAACAAGTGAAGTTATGGAACAAGATGCCGGGGAAGAAATGGTTGCTATGATTGAAAAAAGGAGAAATATTAAAAAGGACCGTGTTTTTGAAAACGATGATTCAGAATTAGTGTATAAAATATTCCGTTCCGTATCAAAACATGTTGGATTACCCATGGAAAATATCGAGGATTTTGTGTTAAGAACATCGTTAGAAATTATGAATAGTGAGATTAAAAGTGAATCTCAATATAAAATAGAGAACGATGAGTTGGAATCCCAGAAAAAAAAGCGTCTGCCTCCTTATCACCATTATCGCAACAAACGTATTATTCTCATTGTAACTTCGTTGATATTGGTCGCAATACAAACAACTGCACCATCATTTAAAATTCAAAAGACGTTTCCGGGGTGCGTGCAATCATTTACAGGATATCCCGAAGAACAAGGTGCGGTTGGCGATACAACTGGAATTCAATATCTAGCGTGCATTTTGAATACGATAAAAACAAAGTCTTCATCACCATGGGATTCTATCAAACCAGTTCCCATGGAAACATTAAAATCACAGCTGGAACAGACGATTCGCGGCGCCATTATTACTAGACTTGATATATCAGAATTATATGTAAAAAAACGTGAGTATTTGATTTTACACCCCGAAGAAATAATTCCCGCAGAACATTCCATGCGTAAATGGGTCCACCTTATGCCACCACCGGTTCAGATTGATGTAGTAAAATCTTTGCGCGGTATTCCGTCCGATTATAAGAATGAGTTAATTGATTTACAAAAAACGGGCAGTAGCAAACTTCGCAATCAGTTAGCAATGTATTCGACAAAATCCACATTGTTTGGATTGGCGGTCATTGAAAATATAAATAAAATTGTGAAAAGTAAGGGTTTGTTGTTGAAAACTGCTGGAAATGTGTTTTTTACCGAAAATGCGTGTTGCAATGATAAAAATTCTTCGTCGGTCTTGTCTTATTTTGAAAATGAAAACAAAGAAATCACGGTTCATGTGAAGATGGTTCGTGATTGGGAATCTATCATAGAAAAAACGAAACGTCGAGCTCGTGCCCCCTTTTTATACGACCCCCGAAGAAGCGGTATCAGTTATTCTATGGAATTACCCCAAGAACATTTTGAGAAAAATGTGTATATCGCATTTATTCATTATTGTAATTTAAATACGAGCGTGCCCATACCAGAACCAATCCGCGGATTGTTTCCCGAAAAATTACCCGAATATAATACGGGGGCTTCACTTTCTGATAAAATCGAGTTTCTCAAAAAAAATGGGAAACGGTTTACAAACGGGAATTTGACCCAGCTTATGGATATTGTAAACTCACGCAATATTGTGAATACAAATACAAATAAGTTAAAAGGTTCTCGAATATCTGCACTTTCCGATTTCTTGGATTATCTTGATACAAAATACAACTCTTCTTCCACAAAGGCTACAGATTTATGTAACGATGATGATATCGCAATGTGTTATAACTTTCGCACGTTGCTTGGGAACGTATTGTCCAAATTCAATCCCCGAACTATGGTCTCCGAAGATAATGACGAAACTTACAAGTTGAACAATTGGTTATCTCATGCAAATACTAATTTACTTGACCGTATTGTAAACTTCATGGGAGAAAATGCAAAAATGTCCCCCGAAAAACGAACAGCATTAGAAGAAAGGTTAGCGTCAATACATATGTGGAATATGGACAGTTCTCATATAAATGGATTATCTACAAAAGACGAGTCTGCTATGTATTCTGTAACGCAATTTATGCGAGAGTCCGTATTTTCAATGTCGAGAGTATATCCTGAAATGATATTGAATAACCATGAACCCAGCAATGAATCGAAAAAACATTGGAATCTCGCAAAAGAACATCACGCGGATATTGAGTCGTTTATAAAAGACTATTACAAACCATTGTTGCAATTTAAAAACGATTCATCGCTGTCACTACTATTGGAAACAGTTCAAATACGTTTGAACGATTTAAGTAGATTCCTTGGGCTTATTCCTGCATTTACACCGATACATCGCGATGCCGAAGGTGATTTACCAACACGCAGTTATTATTCGCTATTTACAAAGCGAACATTATATATGATTTATTCGTATATATGGTATTCAGTTGTATATGAGTATGTAAAAGCTGCGGATAATGAGGAACTTATTAAAATTGATATTATTAATAGCAAAGAAAAACGTCGTAATTCGATTCGTGAAGAAAGAGACCCCTCTGTTTTAACCGCATCAGCTGACCTATCTGCAACCGAAGAAGCTTCTGAATTTGCAGATAGTTTGTCTGAGATTCGTATTGTGACTGGCGATAAGAAAATGTTAAAATCGCGCGTATCAGACTTATTATTAGCATTTATAGAGATTGACCAAAATAACAAAAAATCATTTGACCTTGGATATCAAGACATCGAAAACCGCGTAACACGGTCACGAATGAAAGAGAAAAAGATAATCACTGATTTCTTGCGAGATATGGATTATGACGAACGCCGAGTCGAAGATACAAAAAAAATACTGAAATTAGGTAGATGGAATATTGGACTACGCAAGGGTCTTGTTGATTACGATAAAGGTCGATATGTAGAGGAAAGAAATGAACTCTTTAATCAGCTTTCGAATCGCAGTGAAATTGAAGACGACGCTGATATTCCGATACAAATGGACGTGCAAGATTTAGAAGCGCGTGAAGAGGCAGAAATAGACCAATTTTATGACGATGAAGCGAATAATATTCAAGGTTATCGCGGAACAGACGCAGATGGTGGTTATTATGAGGAAGACAATGAAGACGATTTGGGTGAAATGTAATACAAGTTCAACATAGTATCATTTTATGAATAGATAATATAGTAAATCAATATTATCTATGTTTTCAAAAGCAGTAGTACGTCATTATAAACCTAATTTTGCGATTGCATTATTTATATTATCATTTGTGATAATTCATTACTTCAAACCAGGTTTTGCATATGGTAAAGAAGGAGACTTTAGACAATTTGGTGTTGGGTATAGACACAAAACAGTGATTCCAATATGGGGTGTTTCCATCGTATTGGCTATACTATCTTATTTAGCAGTTTTGATGTATTTACGTTATTAACTTTTCATTGTTATGGATATAATACTAATCATGAGAGACACTATTGATGTTAAATAAATCCATGTAAAATATCCAACTGTGCGCTTTGTTTCTACTAAGTCGCGCAGTTTCATTAAATTACCCATAGACTTTCCATCAAAATTAGGTTTAAAGTCGAATGGGAATTCAACGCCATGACCTGTGTCCGTTTGTTTTTCACAATCCTCTTTAAAATATTCAATAAACGGTTCTATATTTGTATCATCAAGACAGGTTAATAAGAAATTATAATTGAAAATATTACTATCATTTAGTTCCTTTAATCCACTAAATATTTCACTTGAAAATGATTCATTGATAAGTTCATTGTTACCCATGACTCCAATAAACCAAATTCCGATTGTGTTTTCGAATATTTTAATAAGACCCGGATTTATACTAATCGCGAACATGGTTAATAATAAAACCGTAAAGGAAATAGTAGTCATTTTCACTATGTATTTTATTTGTGATTTATCCAATACTTCTGATTTTTTCAATACAACTGACCTATAAAATAACAAGTTTACGATAATTCCGAGGGCAAGTGAACCGAAAAAAATAGCAGCAAATGTTCCGAATGAACCGTCCGGTTTGTATACAAAGCTGAAATACAACCCCAATGGTATAATAAATGTAATACACGTTACAATGAATCCAATTGTCCCCGATGAGGATTTTATATCATTTTCTATGGTGGTCATTTCTTTACTTTCCGACATTCTCTATACATAGACCCCAGATATTGTAACTAATTATTTACGGCAACTTTATGCGAAACTATCATGGTATTTTTTGATACATATATATTAGATGGATTCGCCTAATTTAATTGAAGAGAATGTTAGTTATTATTTGCAAAATTCGTTAAAAATGAGTCACGGAAAACGCGTTCAAATATATTCGGTTGCCTTAAATGTTGGATTAGTCTTGTTGTTTTGTCTGGTTTGTGGAACATTTTTGTATTATTGTTATAAAAGTAAACCTACGCCTTATGAAAGGCAACAAAAAATATATCGCGACCAACAATACATATTATCTAAAATAAGGTTTTATCAAACTGAACAGAAAAATTTGATGACGTCACCAATCGGGAATTTATAATATGGATTTATTTTATACCTACTTCTGTATAAAATGAGTAAAATAGAAGAAATACGTTCTCAGGTATTATCGGAAACGGATACCGCACAACAATCATTAGAATCGTTTTTAGATAAACTAGACTCTACAAATACAACTGAACTACGATTTGATTTACCCTTTCATGGTGATTTAGATTTTTCTGTATTGAAAGACCGTGGGTTTAAAAAGGTTGAAACCGTCCTATTCGAGAATGAAGGTGAAGTAACTAGTATAATGAATATACCCGAAGGCATACGAGATTTATCTATTAATAACCAATTAATTATTAGTATTGATAAATTACCCAATAGTATTGAAATATTAAGTGTATCGGATAATCATATTACCAAATTTGATGCATCTATGGTTCCTAAACTACATACTTTGAATATTTCAAATAATGAACTCACCGAATTGACGAACTTGCCCGAAACATTGAAAATACTCAATTGTGAAAATAATCAGTTGCGACGCCTTAATTTAGCAGGAACGCCCAAATTACATAATTTAGTAGCGTCGAATAATCCCATTCTTGTGTTAGAACATGTACCACCGTCTTTAGTCAATTTCGAAATGGAAAATAATCCTTTTGTGGAAATCGACCGTTCAGAACCGTCACGAAAGGGGACTAAACGCCAAAATACTATTTTTAATTACCGTGAAAGTTTAAATGAATATTATCGTTTAAAAAATGTGTACGAAACAAAATCAACTAAATTAAAACGTGCTGCATATGAGAAAGGAATTAGCAAAAAAGATAGTATAAAACGGGCTCGGATGGTTAAACCACCTTGTATTAGTTGTGGTCGTAAAGTGGGAACTCTATTCACACATGTAAACGGTAATTATCGTGCTATTTGCGGCGACCATCTTTCAAACCAATGTAAATTAGATATACATATAATTAGCGGTAATTTCTCTAGATTTGATGATTTATTTACTCTTTATAACGAGGATATCCAAGACAATAAGCAAACAATCATTGAACAAAAAATGAATACGTTGTTTAAATATATAAGCGAAGAAACGTCCGCTAAGCAATTTAAGGAAGAACTTGAACAATATAATTCCACCAGTGATATGTATAAAAGATTGCTTGATAAATATGATGAGATATATAACAATGTTGAACGTGAAACACAATTGAGTAAATATACACAACATATGTATCGCATTCGTGAAGATATTGAAAAAATTCTCGATGAATATAAGAAAAGTGGTAATCGTGAATTTTTGAACACCGCTATGGATATGTATGTAAAAGATTTGGTTCCTAAGATTCAACAGATGCGTTTAACAAAATATGATACTATATACGTTGAAACAATTTCCGAAGACCCCCCTGTTACACGACTGGTTACCAACGAAATATCCACATATAGTAAAGATTTTTTTGCAGGTGATGAGTCGAAAGTTGTTCGGTTCGTAATTGAATAGATGTGCTATAAAATTGATAGGTTTATTTTATAAAATAAAAGTGTTAACCTGATGAAAATTAATATGAAAACATCTACTAGACCAACAATGAACTGCTTGTTTTGCGACAGTGCACGCCATGAAACAAGTAAGTGCAAGAGTAATCTAAAAGGTAAGTTAAATGCTCTTTCCGACTGCATGGTAGAGATTGAATGTCCCAAGTTTCGTTCATTCACATTACAAGAACTCAAAGTTGTCGCCTACTTAACTCCTTATACAAAAAGTTTATATAGTGGCGATGGAATGAACGGAAATAAATTAAATCGCAAATTTGGAAGAAGTCCAATTCCACTTACATTATCCAAGAACCGTATGGTGAAGGCACTTCAAGAAAGATGGGAAGCTCTGCATATTGTTCGAGAGAGACTACACCATAAACCTACGGCAGAATTAGACGATTGCCCGATATGTCTCGAATGTATAGAGGACTGTTCGTGGTCTTGGAAACAGTCAGAATGGTCGAAAGATTATACCATGAACACAGTCAAAACGATTTGCAATCATCACTTTTGTGGCGATTGTTGGAACCGAATCAGACCGAATTATGATGATACAAAATCTTGCCCCTTATGTAGAAAACATGTTAGAAACGCAGATACATTGATTCATAACTAAGGGTTTATAGTATAGGAAAAAACGAAAGAAAAATATTCCAGTCATTTGGAATATTTTTTTGTGTAAAAAACAGGACGTCCCCTGGATTGCTTCCCATTGTCGAGATGGGTTGAATTCATTCGTATAAATAACAAATGGTCTATCAAATAGTGCAAGTCTAAACTATTTTCCAAGCATTGTGTAACCCAATGCACCTATACAACAAAACAATCAATCCCTTACGTAGCTGATCAGACCATAATAAGTTTTCTTTTGCTCGTTGTATCAGTGTACTCGGTCACCTACACAGAGGGAACGGGACAATCATAAATGGCTGTCCGGATGAAATCATCTTTTATACACGGTCGAATGTGCTTTTCACGCTTTCTGTGTCTAACCTTACTCGATAATAGCCATCAATCAGCAGTTATGCCGTGAATTTTCGTTCATTAATGAGGTCATAGGCTATTAAATTATTTAACGGTTAAAACCGATATACAATTCCGTCTCAAGGTTCATAGGTTAGATTACCTATTTTGACGAAATCATACCATTAACATTCTTTATATTTTTATATACATTTTATCAGGGCGACCCCTGGATTGCTTTCCGTAGTCGAAACGGTCTAGACAGATATATACTAATTTAAGGCGTATAATCCTTCACGTCAATCTTGTGCATTTTCTAAACAA
>Ga0209533_1003049_pt1 | contig 14975 bp, 14 predicted proteins | sample COG_04_FD_184748 | JGI IMG/M metagenome (GOLD analysis project Ga0209533, IMG submission 184748) | Pelagic Microbial community sample from North Sea - COGITO 998_met_04 (SPAdes) (version 2) | ecosystem: Environmental > Aquatic > Marine > Neritic zone/Coastal water | place: Helgoland, sampling...
TAAGATTTAATTATAAACTGCCTAACTTTAGATATATTTTTTAGGAAAATCAAATACCATCCTCCAATATTATTTGAACGTACAGCACGATAATCTTCTTTTGTTTTTTGAATAATATTTTGAACGCTTCGATTACTAGCTCCACCTAATCGCATTTTAGTAATTACATTTGGCAAATAAGTAAATTTTAAAGAGTCATCTTTTAATATTCGGAGCATAAAATCATAGTCAGCTGAAATTTCATAACTTAAATTAAACTCACCGTGCTTTTCATATACCTCTTTTTTTAAAAACAATGTTGGGTGAGCTGGCATCCAACCATTTTTAAGTAAATTAGAATTAAAATCGGTGCTTTTCCAATACCTTATAATTTTATCAATATTGTTTTTATCCACATATTGCAGATCACCATATACGCCATCTATATCCTGCTTCTGAAATAGGTTTGCTAGCGTTGAAACAATCTGATTATCAGCTAAGATATCATCAGAATGCACAAAACCTATCACTTCACCAGTAGCTAATTGAACACCTTTACTTAGGGCATCATAAATACCTTTATCTGGCTCTGATAGTATTTTAAACTCAATTTGTGGAAATTGTAATTGATGTTGCTTTACCAACTCTAAAGTTTCATCTGTTGAATTGCCATCTATAATCACATATTCAATATTTTGATAACTTTGGTGTAACACAGATATCATACATGACTTTAGAGTTGCTTCGCTGTTGTAGGTTGCTGTAATGATGGAAATTTTCATGCTTTAATTACTCTATTGCGTGTTTTCTTAGCTGGGTTACCTTGATAAATAGTGTAAGGTTCTAAATCGATATTTGCAATTGAACCAACACTTAAAATAGCATGGGTCTTGCATGTTACACCCGGGCATACAACAGATTTTGCGCCAATCCATACTCCTTCTTCCAATATTATTTCATTTACCATTAAATCAAAAGTGGTTTTTTTATAATTATGATTTCCACATAAGAGCATTGCTCCCTGGGATATACAAACATTGTCTTCTAATATTACTTTGGCTAAATTATCTATCCAAACATTTTCTCCAATCCAAACATCATTTCCTATTTTTAATAACCAAGGGTATTTAATATTAACTCTGGGTTTTATTATAACTCCTTTTCCTATTTTTGCACCAAACAAGCGGAGTAAAACAACTTTTATCCCAGAAATAGGATTTAATGGATTAATAAAAAATAAGGTATTTACTAAATACCATAGAAAAATTTTAACCCGCCCTCCAGGTTTATACCAAGAATTATTATATGTAGATAAACTTATTTTGATATTCATTAGTAACTATCTTAAATGTTTGTTTATAATTCCCCTCTTTTAATCAATAAATCTTTAAAATAAGCAATTGTGGTAACGAGACCTTCTTCTAATGGAATATTAGGCTGCCAACCATTTAATTCTTTGAATGCTAATTCTATAACAGGCTTTCGTTGCATGGGATCATCCTGAGGTAATGCTAAATGAATTAAGTTAGAAGATGAATTGGTTAATTTAATTATTTGATTAGCCAATTCTAACATGGTAAACTCTACAGGATTACCAATATTCACAGGACCCAAAAATTCATCTCTACTATGCATCATACGTATCATTCCTTCAACTAGATCGTCAACATATTGAAAACTCCTAGTTTGAGTACCATCTCCAAAAATAGTAATATCTTCTCCTTTTAAAGCTTGTACAATAAAATTAGAGACTACACGACCATCTTCTGGGTTCATATTGGGGCCATAGGTATTAAAAATTCGTATGATTTTAATTTTTACGCCATTTTGATTGTGATAATCCATAAACAAGGTTTCAGCACAACGTTTTCCTTCATCATAACAAGAGCGAATACCAATAGGGTTTACATTACCCCAATAGGATTCTGGTTGCGGGTGTACTTCAGGATCACCATATACCTCACTTGTTGATGCCTGTAATATTTTTGCATTAACCCTTTTAGCCAAACCTAACATATTAATAGCCCCCATTACACTCGTTTTAATCGTTTTAATAGGATTGTGCTGATAATGTACTGGAGAGGCAGGACATGCTAAATTATAAATTTCATCAACCTCACTCATGTAAGGCTCAGTCACATCATGACGTACCAACTCAAAATAAGGATTGTCTAATAAGTGTACTATATTTTCTTTACTTCCTGTAAAGTAATTATCTAAACAAATTACCTCATTACCTTCTTTTAATAATCTCTCACATAAGTGAGACCCAACAAATCCTGCACCACCTGTTACTAATATACGTTTCATTTTATTTATTTATTTACACCCTCTAAAGAAACTAATATATATCTAGTTTAAAACCGATATTATTCATTCTCTGGCTTATTTTTATTTATGATTAATTAAATAAATCTCTATTTGCATTAATAATATCTTTATTATTAGTAAACTCGGTTGCAAAATTAAATGCATTCAATGACCATTGTTGGTAATCTTCTTCATTCATTTTAGCAAAACATTCTATGGCAGAGATAAAATCTTCTGGCTTATCTAGGTCTATGTCATATCCTATTTTCTTTTTATTTAAATCAAGCCATGGAGTTTGATTGGATAAAATTACAGGGCATCCTGCTTGAAGGGCTTCTAATATCACATGCCCAAAATTTTCGTTAAACGTCGGTAATAATAAAACTTGTTGTTGTTTTAATACTTCTGGTAATTCTAAATTAGGAATCGCACCAAAATAATTTACGGTAATATGTTTGGGTAACTTGTTAATTAACAATTCACATTCATTCCAATACCCCGGTTCGCCAATTGGTCCAATAATAGAAAAATTAATTTGATAACACTCTTTAACTTCCTTTAAATAATTTAATGCTCCAATCAAATTTTTTTTCTCTGAAATTCTTGATAAGAAAAATAAATTCAAGGTAGCTATTTCTTTTTGCTTGGTAATTAAAAATTCAGGTGTTCTAGCTGAAAGGTTTGGTGCCAATTTTACCTGCATTTTCTCACCAAAACATATCTTAATTTCCAGTACCTCAGTACTTGCTGTTCCCTGCCAAATAATTTTATTTGAAATTCCTGACATTTTTAAGAACCAAAGCGCTAACTGTTTTTTTCTTTTTTTAAGATTTAATGCTCCTGATCCTAACATACCTCTTGGTGCTAAAACTACACGCATGTTATACTTTACTGCAAACCATAAAGGAAGTAAGGTAAAATACACCGAAAATAAAGAGTTAAAATACACCGAATCATAGAAATCTTCTTTCAACAAAAAACGATAGTTGGAAATATTTAAATGCTTTTTGTCTAAATATTTAACTCTATAATTATCTTTAACTACCCAAACATTCGATTTAATACCATCATAGGGTTTAGTAGCTCCTAAATCTTTATTAGAAGTCACAATAGAAATATCAAATATATCTCCAAAATTATTAACAAAATTAGCAATGGACTGAATAGGCCCCCCAGCTTTATAACCTGGAAGAAACCAATCTATAAAAATTAATATTTTTTTCTTTTTCATGTTAACCTCACAGAATTTAACATAGCGGACCATTCTTGTAAATTTATTTTTGAAGCAATCATCTTACTATTTTCAGACATTTTAAAATACTCCTGCGGGGTTTGCACACTTATTTGTTTGATATACTTTTTTAATTCCTTTTCATTAGAGGCATTATATAGATATCCATTAAAACCGTGAATAACCAATTCAGAGGCAGCACCTGTTTGATGTGTTGATACTATAGGCATTCCAGCCAAAACTGCTTCATGAACCACAACTCCCCAGGCTTCATACAAGCTTGGTAATAAAAAGGTGCCGCCATTTTGTAGTAAACCTGGTATTTTATTAGGATCTAAAAAAGAGGTATGTTTAATTTTTTTATGTACAGGTATTAATTTTTCCAATGGCCCACTACCAATAATATGAATATCTATATCTAATTCATTCGCTTTAATCAATTGCTCTAAAACTTTAAAAAACACCTTTAATCCTTTATGTTCAACTAACCTTCCTACAAATAGCAATTGATAGTGATGTTTTTTTTGTTCAACCTTATTAAAAATAGTTTCATCAGCACAATACATACCTGTTAAGATATTTTGAGGTAAAAACCCTAATTTTCTTGCAAAATAGTACTGTGGTTTACCTGGCACCCATATATGTGTAAAATATTTTAACACACGTTGTTTACTCAACAATATACCTGCGCGCTGCCGTAAAGTTCCTATCCATTGGTTGTCCATTCCTGTAATAGTTGGTAACCCTAACTTCTTATAATGCAAAGCCAATTTTATATAACGTGAATCTGTCCAACCTGAAAGGTATAGTACATCAGGTTGAAATTCTTTTGAAATCTTCTCTAATCCATCAAGAGTAATACCATCTCCATTAATAATTCTTATTCCAGGCTCACTTTTGATTTTAAAGGGAGCATCTTTGCTTGGGGCCTTTCGTATCACTAAAAACTCATTACCTGTTTCTTGATGATCAAAACGCATACAGGCCATCCAATAACCTGTTAAACGTGTATATAATACTAAAATTTTCATAATCTGCTTTTATTTATTAGTTGCAGGTTGTAATTGTATAGCCCAAAATAAAAACATCATGGGTGTGAATGCGTTCATTGAAGCCGCCATCCAAGATTCTGTAAATCCTGATAGTAAACACATGGCTATAAAAGCAATGGCTATATTCTTATAGTGAGATTTTTTAAATACTATTATCCAAAAATAAACATACGCTATACATCCAATAACGCCCACATCTAAAAGCAAACTTAGGTAAGAATTCCAAACGCCTCCCCAATGCCTTGAAGCATATTCTCCAATGTTAGTAGTTACATAATCTTTCATAAAATAACCATCATACAAAATACCATTTCCAAAAAAAGGAGCATTTGAAATTTCTTCCCAGACTACTGGCCACACCTCTGTTCTTCCACTACCATCAGCTAAAGTTTCAATACGAAAAAAATCAAAACTCTCTAAAAATTTAAAAACTTGAAATGACGCTATACTTTCAATTACCAGATATAAAAAAACAAAAACAGCAATAGCTAAAAATAACAATACTTTATTTTTAAGTAACCTATTTACAAGTTCAAAAAAAAGTACACTAAAAAAAGCCGTTCTCGACCCTGTTATGAAAATTATAAAAAAGAGTAATATTTTGAGCGCTAAAAAAGTTTTTTTTAAAGTTATATCTTTTCTTTTTTCAATTAACGTTATAATAGCATAACTAAACATGGCTATCATACCCAATCCATTTGGATTCGCAGTTAAGCCCCTAAAACGTCCATTCATGTATCCATTTTCAAATGAAATAAACACTAGTAATAAATTTACAGTAAAATATAATACTAAAGCCAACATCAGTAGTTCAGATACTCTTTTAGTATTACTCAAATACAACAATTTAGCTAATTTAAAAATCACCAATCCAACTAGCCAAAATCCAAGAGACCGAAACACAGCAGCTATACCTATCGGAGAAAATAAAAGTGTAACACAAAATGCTATAATGGTAAACGGTAGCAAATAGTTAGCAACACTATTTTTAATTAAGTTATACTTTAACAAATACAAGAAGCTAAATAATACCATCACAAATCGAAAATTTTGCATGTATGCAAATGGCCCACGGAAATTATCTCCTAAAAAAAAGGTAAATATTAGTAGCACGAACAACAACTCTAAAGTATTTTTCTTTTTAATTATTAGCATGAGTGCTAATAAACCAGTGGCAGCTATAAAACCACCTAAGACACCTGCTGTTATAACAAAAATAACGGGTAAAAAGATGTTTCGATAATTTAAGAAGCGATGAAATAATTGTATCAAAATTTCAATATTATTAATTTACTTTTAATCAACTTTTCTTTTTGAAATCTTTAAAAAAATATTAAAAACGGGCTTCCCCGCAAAAATCAAAGGTATGAATAAGATTGCCTTTAACCGATTTATTGCAACTAAGGTTCTCCATAGTTCTATTTTTTCCTCATAACCACCTAAAGCTCCAGACTGCATAAAACAATATGTTAGCCTACTGAAATATCGTTTTTTTAAATAATTGTCGATTATATCGTTTTCTTTGCTTAGCGCATATGTGGTCATTAAAACAGAGGTTAAGCTATTGATTTTTTTTATAGACAAATTGTTACCTACTCTATCTCCTTTATGGTGTCTATAGAGGGAAGATATCTCATCTAAAAATTCAACTCTAGATTTTATCTTATAACGCATTGAGAACTCCCAATCATCAGAAAGACTTATGTCTTCTTGCCAAACTCCAAATTCATCAATTATTGTTTTTTTATATAATGCGCACATCGTTTGCCATGGAAATTCAAAATAATCTGACGAATTCCCTTTTGGAATGCGTCCCCAGTATTTATCCATTAAGTTATTTGGAACTTCATTAAAAAACTGAGCTCGAGAATATACGACATCTATAGCTTCTGTAAAGACATTTATCTGTGATGCAATTTTATGTGGAAGTAATAGATCATCAGAATCTAGCCATTGTATATATTGCCCTTTTGATTGTTCAAAGCCGTAGTTACGCGCTCTGTTAGCACCACTGTTTTTTTGTTGTAAAATTACGAGTTTAAAATCAGTGCTATTATTTAGTTTAGTTTGGCAATCTCTAATGATTTGAATAGAATTATCCGTAGAACCATCATCAACAACAATTAGTTCAATAGGTCTGTAACTTTGCTCATATACCGATTGTATACAATCCGCAATATAAAGTGCTCTATTATAATTTGGTATAACTACGGAAACTAAAGAATTCATTTTGGAAGAATATCGATTATATCTTTAGCATAAGACGAGTTATAAAAATAATCTGTAGCATGATTAAAGGCTACTTTACCCATTTGCTCCCAACTTTGCTTTTTAAGCCAAGCTCTTTCTAAGGCCTCTTGAAATGCCCCTTTATTGGCTGCTTTAGCAATAAAACCAGTAACATTATCATTGAGTAATTCTGCATTACCACCAACATCTGTTACTATGGCCGTTCTGCCACTTAGCATGGCTTCTACTAATGCTATAGGTAGCCCCTCGTAATAAGACGGCATGACTAAGATATGATTATTAGCCCAAATATCATTACGAATATCATTGACATAACCATGAAAACTTACTTTATCTTTGATATCAAATTTTTTTGCCAATAGCTTAAAATAATTGAGATCATTGCCTTTGCCATAGATATTTAAATGCCAATTGCGTTGTTTCCATTGTTTATCTGATAAACATTGTAATAAAATAGCTTGTCCTTTAACTTTAGCACTTAAAAGACCAACACATGCTAAATGTATGGTTTTATCCTTAGGGTATGGAAGAATTCCTGTTACAGACATATTAACAGGGTTGATTATCACTTCTCCATTTGGAAATAAATGGCCTGTTTGACGAATCGCTATTTCTTTTAAACGTTCACTAACAAAGTACACTTTATAAGCCTTTTTACAAACTTCAATAATCTCTTCAATTTTACGGGTATTTAAGTATGTTGTTTCTGGATTAGCATGTATTACGATAGAGTATCGCGTATTTGTTTGAAGCATTGGCAAGCGAAATGCATCTACTGCCAAATCACAAAAACCTCCCGTGTTAATTAGAGCAAAATCTTTACTCTTGAGATGCGTGGCTAATTGGTTTTGAACAATGGTATACTCTTTTAATTTTCCCCAAGGCTTCCTATAAAACTCTGGGTACATAAAACGAGAGCGTTTTTTGATTATTGCACCAGCGTTTTTTAACACTTTTATTTTTTCTGGTAATTCCCCCCAATTAAAAACAGAACATTCAACCTCATGCTTCTCTTCCAGTGCATCATAAGCCAATTTTAGCCATAACTCTTCACTGCCGCCCCAAGCATGACTTGCCATTGTTGTTATAAAGGATAGATTCATTTATATTCTGTTATTATTTTTTGTGCTATTTCAGACAACTGATTGCACTTGCTTTTTAAGATACTTTCATCGCTAAGCGAAAACTTACATTTTTTAATCGTTTCAAGTTGCTTTATAAAACTCTCTTCTCTTTTTTTCACGATATAACCTGTCGCTCTATCCAAAACAAAATTAGGGATTAAAGATTTACTTTTATTTTTAATAACTTTTTTGAAGAAGTCATGTTCATGCACTGAAGGCAATGGTGTTAAACTCACCTCCATATCTAAAGAAGCCGCCCAATCATTCCACTTAAAATCATTAATATAAGGATAGGCCTTAACCCCAAACCAAGGCACCCTTAAAGCGTCTGCAACAATAGCGCCATGCATGGCTTCCGCAATAATAAATTCAGATGAATTTATATCGTTAAGTACTTCATTAAAATCAGCTCTAGGATCAATTAAATGTATGTTGCAATCCGCTAAAATATGCGACCAATTCTCATACATGTTAAAACTTGTATGATGCGGCATATAAGCATATTTGTACCTTTTTATCACTGGATCTTTGTAGAGTGTATTTAACAAAACAGCACCATCGGCAACAGCCAATTTTTTATCGATATTGAGAATTTTCGCCGTTAGAGGGCCTCTAACACAACTTATATCCCAAGAATTATCAATTAAAGGTGTTTTTCCATAAGTATCAGAAGCACCTGCAGCATAACCACTTGAAAATACTATTTTTTTTTGTTTATAATGTTGTTTGAGTCCAATAATTGAACCGATTCCTAAAAATACCTCTTTCTCATTTTCGTCAAAGAAGTTAGGGAATAATTGATCCAGTATATAGGGATTAAGGGCATCTCCAAAATTTTTACCCTTGTGGTAGACTAACTTCATATCTTAATTTAATTGCGTTGAGTGTATTTATACTTTTTAATTTTATACTGTCGGGATTATTAATTATGTCTAATATTGTTAGAGATAAATTTTCATATAAGATATGCGAAAATCTTTTCTTTTTTGCTTGATTATCTATTAGGGCATTACCGTTTTCTTTTTTTGGAACACTAATCACCCACCCTATGTCATTATTATTCACCTCTGGTAATGCCCGAATATCTGTTGTAATCACTGGGCAACCTGTCGCTTGAGACTCTAATACCGAGTAACCAAAGGAGTCGGCCCAAGTGGGTAATAAACCTACATGCGTATTTTTTAACAGATCCAAAACTTCTGTATTGGGTAAACTGTTATAGAGCTTAATATGGTTTGGGAATTTTGCAATTATGTCTAATGCATTATCATAATCTGTCACAGTAGTATGCGTAGCATAATCACCATATTTCATGGAACTTACAATATTTAATTGCAATTGAGGGTTTTGTGGTATGAGTTCGTCAAATACCTGTAGTAGTTCTTTACCTCCTTTGCGAAAAAAGTCTGCGCCAACAATGGTAAATACTATTTTATCTTTAGGGAGTTTTTTTTCAGAATAGCCCTTAATTAGAGGCTCCTGAGGTGGTAACTGCACCTTCATTTTTGGCTTAATGACATCCATATATTCTGGATATTCTTGTTTTAAATACTCGATTTGCATATCATAGGCACATTGTGAGATTGCAATAATTTCTTTGCAATTTTCTTTTGCCAATTGTTTAACTGCAAAATCATAAAAAGCCTTAGGAGTTTTACCCAGGCGTGGTAAGGTGGTTTCGAAATATATAGTCCAAGGGTTTTTACCTAGGTTAATAGTATTAAAAAATATACATGGTGTTGTTTGGTCTTTAAAATTATAGTAAAGGCCTTTCCAAAACGGTTGATATCCCCTACCAGTTAACTTATGAGACAGCCTCATCCCTAGATCAAATAGGTCTTTTTTACAGATAAACTCTTTGGTATAGCGGTTAAATATATTTCTTATTTCGGGGTATCCTGTAGGATTATTAGTGATTATTTTTTCCATTTATAAGGATGTTTAAATTCGCCAAATAGAAAGTACGATAGTATAAAATAGTAGTTGAGTTTACTTAAATGGGTTGGGTTAATATGCCTTGAGAATATCTTAACTGCGGTTTTTCTTTTTTTTTCTTCTATAAGTGCTAAAACACAATTTTTAAGTATAAACCGACTATATGCTTTGGGTGTAAAATATTTATTATAATCTAAGGCAAATTGCAAGCTAAAATCCCAAGTACCCCCTTTAGTATTAGGGTTATTGTTTTCCCAATGTACAATAACATTAGGCTTATTTACAAAGGTCACTTTGACTTGATTGGCTTCGCAGCGTAATAAAAAATCATAATCTTGATGACGCTGTAATTCTTCGTTAAACAAAACTTTTTCAGCAAGGCTTGATTTAATTACTAAAGTTGGCGTAAACATAACAGCCCCTTGCACGAATAAATAGTCACTAATAGTTTGTGATTTAACTATTCCTTTACTTGGCATCACTGAGATGCCTGACTTATTTGAAACTTTGGCTTGACAATATGAAATATCAGAATTCTCGTTTTTAATTTTAGTTAAAGAATCTTCTAAATGTGCTGGAAGCCATTCATCATCAGCATCTAAAAAAGCAATGTATTCGCCTTTAGCGGCCTTTACACCTGTATTCCTGGCAGCCGCACCATTTTTGTTGTTTGTATGGGATATTGTTGTTATTCTATTATCACTAAAGGAATTTATTATTTGCAACCCCATTTCCCAATCGGTCGAAGCATCATTAATTATAAGGACCTCAAAATTTTGATAGGTTTGTTTTAAAACGCCCACTAACGAGCGTTTAATTTCATTTGCGTTTTTGAAGTAGGGAATTATGACACTAATCATAAACTAAATCTTGTTTTTAATTGTTTTTACGTTTAATTCTGTAATTATTGTATTGTTATTATCTATGCTCATATTTGTCAAAATACAACCATAAGCGACAATGCACCTATTGGCAATTTCAGTCCCCTTTAAAATTGAGACATTTTTGCCAATCCAATTATCACTCATAATAATTACTTGTTCTGTTTTAGGTTTTTCATACTCATAACCAATCGATGGGAATTTATCAATAGTTAATTTTCTTCTTTTCTCATAAGGATATATATTATGGGTATTTGTATCCCATATCATAACGTTATAAGAAATTTGATTAAAATCGCCAATGCTTATTTTTTCATCGGATCTTAATTCTGAACCTTTATTAATACTGTTATAATCACCTATAATGACAGCCGAATTAAATCTTGACCAAATAGAACAGTTTATTTTATTAAAATCACCAATGACTAAACTGCCATTAACTCTAAAACCTATACTTACTTCATCATTTCCAATAATATTATTTTTGCCAATTTTAACAATACCATCTATGTATAATCTAACCTTATTTAACTCACAACCTTCATCAATAATGAGCTCAGAATCCTTGCTTAAGTAAATTTCAGAATTCTTTATAGTCACATGTTTTCCTATTGTAAGTTTTGATGCGGCATTAGTTCTAAATATATTTTTATAAAATGGGTATTTTACAATTCCCAAATAAAAATCATGTACTCTTTTACTTATTTTCTTAATCATTTTAAATAATTTCTTAACTTATTTATTACATAATGTTTTTCTTCAATTTGCAGCCCAACCAACATAAATACAATAAAAAATATTATACTAGAAGTTATACCTGTAACAACAAAATCATACGGGAAATTCAATAGTTTATCTAAAAGCAACAAACACAATATACTGGCTATTACTGGGTATAAAATTCTATACATATAAGTTGAAAATTCCTTAAAAGTAATTAAACCTAGTCTTTTTAAAACAATAATTCTTATTAAACCATTTAATAACTCGATAATAAAATATAAAATAAACACTATTGAGATATCATAATTAAAAAAAAGAAATAAAACTGATAGAGGCAGAATAGTTAACTTAAATACACCACCAAAAATCATGTATTTTTTAATATCTCCATTGGCATGAATAAGATTGTCTAACCCAATAGTTAGTTGGTTTGATAATATTCCTAAAAGCATAAAACGTGAAATTAATGCACTGTACTTTGGAACTTCATCTAGCCATAAAGTTAAGATTTCATTTATATAATAGATAAACGATATAGAAAAAAAAGCAGTCAAACAAAAACTTAATTTTGACAATAGAAAGGAAATATAAATTGATTTCTCTTTATCATTCAAGCCTATGTTTTTAAATAATTGTGGCCTAAGCGTTTGTTCGATTGTTCTAGAAAAAAACGTGACTTGGTTATTTAATTGACTTGAAACACCAAAAGAGGCATTTGCTATCGGTCCAATAAATTTATTGAGTATTAGATTTAAACCCTTGAAGATTATTAAGGCTGTGAGTGCTCCAAATAAATTCCACTTAGCAAAAGAAAATAATTCTTTATACATAAAAACCTCCTTGAAATTTTTCATTTTTAGTTTAGATTCTTTGTAATTAAGAATACAAAAAATACTTTTTATTACCCTTAATAATATGATCAAACAGGCATACAATAGCCCATAAATCACTAATTTATCATAATCAGTTATTGAGATTATTATCGCTATACCTAAAGCTAAAAAAGTCTCTAAAATCCCTACCAATGATAAAAACCCCATATCTTCATGGGAATTAATTAAGGAGTCATAAGGCACGGCATTAATCTTAAAAAATGTCGCTATAATTATTAACTGGTAAGTTATTTTGGCACTTTCCAGTCTTTCTATTGGGATATTTAAAAAACTCTCTAAAAAAAAATAGCCTAGTATTTGTAAAAATAAAACTAAAATTATTCCCACTATTAAATGAAATAATACCGAGGTATGGAATATTTTATTCAACTTAACTATATTTCCTTCTCCCAAAAAAACAGATATATATCTTTGTGACGCTGAGCTCATTGAGATGTTTACAAAAGAAAGTAAAGCAATAAAACCTGCTAAAATTGAAAATACACCATAATCAACCGTACCCATAGATTTCAATAAAAGCCTAGTGGAATACAGTGAAATAAATACCGTAACAGTAGATTTACCATAAAGAAAAATAGTGTTTTTTAAAATTTTTTTATTACTCAACAATATTTAAGATTTCATTTTCTATTTAATTTTAAGATTCTATTCTGCCTGTTTTTAAAATATCGTGACCGGCCTTTAGTAAATCGAGATCTTTTTCATCTAAGCAACATCTCCTAGCATCATGTCTTTTACTAATGAAGCTAATTTATGTTTTGGCACCCAGCCTAATTTGTTTTTTGCTTTTGAAAAATCTCCAATTAATAAATCAACTTTTATAGGTCAGAAATATTAGGAATCAACCGATAAAACTTCTTTGCCTATTTTGACTTGAAAGTCTTTATGATTACAATCTGTGACATATGCTTTCTCATCAACTCCATTTCCTTTAAATTCTAATTCGATTCCTACTTCTCTAAAAGCCAAACGTACAAAATCACGAACTTTAGTAGTTACTCCAGTTGCTATTACCCAATCTTCTGGTTTGTCTGCTTGTAGAATCATCCACATCATGCGTACATAGTCCTTAGCATGACCCCAGTCTAGCGATGTGTATTTTAGTGTTTTTGAAATCATTACTTATTAAATATTTATTACAGAAATATTATAGTCTAGAATTCACTAGATTTCTTGGAAGAAAACCTTTTAAATCAAACACAATACTTTCTAGATCTTTTTTTAAAGATAAGATGTCTATCTCTGAAAATTTATTATGAGCAACAGCCAATAAAATCCCATCGTATTTTTCTTTAATTTCATCGATAAGATTAATGCCATACTCATCTTTTACCTCTGCCTGATCAGCTTCATAGTCATAAGCATCAACTTCCAGACCAAATTCTTTTAATTCATTAAAAACATCAAAAACTTTTGAATTACGTACATCCGGACAATTCTCTTTAAAAGTAACACCTAAAATTAAAATTTTAGAGCCCATTATTTGTTTACCTGCTCTTATAAGCATTTTAATCATTTTGTTTACTACAAAAGTACTCATATTGTCATTTACACGCCTGCCACTTAATATCACTTCTGGGTGATAGCCTAGGTTTTCTGCCTTATATGCTAAATAATATGGGTCTACACTTATACAGTGCCCTCCAACAAGTCCTGGTTTATACTTTAAGAAATTCCACTTAGTCCCCGCAGCATCCAGAACGTCTTGGGTGTCAACACCAACACGGTCAAAAATTAAAGCAAGTTCATTTACAAATGAAATATTAACATCACGCTGCGCATTCTCAATAGCCTTACTGGCTTCTGCTACTTTCATACTTGCCGCCTTAAAAGTACCTGCAGTAATAATTGAAGCATATAAATCATCTACAAAATTAGCAATCTCTGGGGTTGATCCTGAAGTAACTTTCATTATAGTGGTTAAGGTATTTACCTTATCTCCGGGGACAATTCTCTCTGGAGAATAGCCGCAGTAGAAATCTGAATTTAAAAATAATCCACTTGATTTCTCTAATAAAGGAACACACACCTCCTGGGTACATCCTGGATAAACAGTGCTCTCATAAATTACAGTATCTCCTTTTTTAAGAATTTCTCCAAGCATTTTGGAAGCACCTCTTAAGGGATTTAGATCTGGTGTTTTAAATTCGTCAATTGGAGTTGGTACGGTTACTATGTAGACATTACATTCCTTGATGTCATTTATATTTGCACTAAAAGTTAGCTCAGTAGCACTTTTTAATTGCTCTGGCGTAGCTTCATTAGTATGATCAACCCCCTTTTTTACTTCATCAATTCTACCTATGTTGATATCAAAACCAATTGTTGGATATTTTTTTCCAAATTCGATAGCCAATGGGAGACCAACATAGCCTTGACCAATTACTGCAATATTTACTTTATCTAAATTCATATTGTTTTTTGTTAACTTACCTTATTTCTCGACTACCATCGCTAGTGTTTTCTTAAGGTAATTATTCTAAGTTTGTATTCGATTGGTAGTCACCTGCTTCCAAATATTGTTCTTTTTGCATCAACTTCACATCCGATTGCATCATGTGTTTTACCAATGAAGCTATGTTATGTTCTGGCACCCA
>Ga0209533_1003052_pt1 | contig 14970 bp, 14 predicted proteins | sample COG_04_FD_184748 | JGI IMG/M metagenome (GOLD analysis project Ga0209533, IMG submission 184748) | Pelagic Microbial community sample from North Sea - COGITO 998_met_04 (SPAdes) (version 2) | ecosystem: Environmental > Aquatic > Marine > Neritic zone/Coastal water | place: Helgoland, sampling...
ATTTTTAAAAACTATCATAACATTAAAATTTAACAATAAGGTAATAAGACAATTTAAAAACCATTAAGATATTCATGATATCAATATTCCCAATCTTTTAAAACACTAGCTTTGTGAGTAGTTCATTTTTTAAGATTAATTACTAGGTCTATGTAAATGAAATACTGAAGTAAATTGAGGGTGGTTAGTTTTTATAACTATTTATAACCAACATATTTATCTAAAATTAAATTCTGATTTTTAGAATCTAAAATTTTTAAATTTTTATGTACATAGTTAATAGCATTAATCAATTCTCGCTTTTTTTTTGATGCCAAATAAATTCTGGCAAAAACTTGTTTTTCAGTTCCAATAAAGGAAGATTTTACCTTATCTTTTAGTTTAAATCTTTGCATTATATCTAAAAAACACTTGTGTTTTTTAATTTTATCCAAATTATAAATTTTTTTAATAATACCTTCTTTTAACAAAATCCAAACAGATGAAACAAATTTTTTATTCAGATATGGATCATTAAATTTTTTAAAATTTCCAATAAAAAAAGGGTTGCCTAATGAAAGATCTAATAACATATTTAGGTGATCAAATTTATTTATTTTATTTAAAACTAAATGCTGTCCTTCACCCTGTAATCTAAGACCTGGGTCATAAGGATATATCTCATTATTTTTTACAAAGCATTGAATGCTCAATACCCCATTTACGATCCCTAAGAAATTGATCATTTTTATAAATTTTTTATCATATTTTTTTAAAATTAATTTTAAATATTTACTATTATAATTTGTCCCAATACAAACTGGTGATTTATTTTTTTGATTTTTATTTGTAGTTCTATCGATCACACATGACAAGAAAGCTTTTTTATTAATAATTGTATAGTACAATTGAATGTCATCTTCTAAAAAATAATCTTGACAAATAAACATATTTTTTTTGCTTAAATTTATTGCATTTTTTATTGCAAATTTAAGATCATTATTAGAGTGACATATTCTTGCTCCAACACCACCTCCAGAGTCTACTGGTTTAACTAAAACAGGAAAAATATTATTAGGAAGAATAAATTTTTTTTTAAGATAACTCGTATAATCAGGTATCTGTTTAAAACCAAACTTTTTACAAATTTTGTTAAAATTATTTTTTGAAGAAAATGCATTTATAGAATTCTTATTTGCATAGCAAGGTAAATTATTTGCTCTACACACTTTTTCATAAGTGTCAATTAACACATCAACTGTCCCAACTATTAGAGCATCAATATTATTTTTTTTAATAGTTTCTTTAACAAATTTAACATTTGAGGCGTCTCCTAAAATAGGGTAATCCGCAATATTCTTTGTTATACTTTTTTTTTCTTTACCTATAACAAAAGTGGTTAAGCCTTTTTGTTTTGCTTTTTCCACTAAAGGAGCTGTTTCAGGATTAGAGCCCAGAATTAAAATTCTACTTTTCATAAAATTTTTCTTTAGTTTATTTTAGATAATAACATTATTAATCTTTTTAAAAGTATCTGCATACTTGAAATAATAAAAATAAGTTTTCATATTTGATATAATTTTTAATCACAAAATTTTCTTACCAATTGCATAATAACCCCCTGGAATTCTATCTTTTTGTTTTGATAACCTAAACCAAAAATCAATCATTTTTATTGGATACAATAAAACTGCAAATATTCCTTTAAATGGAATATATAAACTAGATAAAGGGCCTGAAAATAATATGGCAAAAAACTCAACTGCGATCCTATAAAATCCAACTGCACCTGCAACTGTAATTTCTACTTTCTCAACTTTAAAACCAACATCACTCAAAAAATTTACCATTCCTTCTCTGGTAAATCTATAAAAATCAGTCGGTCCTGGATGATACCCTATAATAAATGGAACTTGAAAATAAATTCTTCCTCCATTTTTTAACACTCTGTAACATTCTTTGAGGGCCTTTTTTGGTTTTGGAATATGCTCAAAGGCTTCCTGGGTTATTATAAAATCTACAGAATTATCATCTATTGGTATGTTTGCAGCATCACAAACATAATCAATATTTTGTCCTGAGGAAATATCTAAATTTCTTACATGAGGGGCAATACGTTTGTTTCCAGAGCCTATATTTAATACAAAACTATTTCCGTTATATTCTTTTAATAATCTATTTATGGCAGATTTTGTGTAGATTGAGTCATTAGTATCTGCATAAATTTTATTTACAAGGAGACTTTTTAAATTTTTTAAATTCAAAATATTAGATTTTTAATTAATTGATATTACTTTTGATAAAATTTTTTAAAATCGTTATACTGTTTTTTCTTAAATATTACCAATATTAATGTTTTAAAAAATATCTGCATATCTAAATAAAAACTTATATTTGAAGAATAATAGATATCTAGTTTTATACTTTTTTTCCAGGATTTTACACCCGATGGATCTGGATTTACTTGAGCTAAGCCTGTTATGCCCGGTTTAACCAAATGTCTTCTTTTTTCATAGTTAGAATATTTTTTTAAATACTCTACCAATAAAGGTCTGGGACCCACGAAGCTCATATTATTTTCTAATATATTAAATAATTGTGGTAATTCATCTAAACCGGTTATTCTTAAAAAATTTCCCAATCTATTTTGTCTTTTTTTATAAGAAATATTTTTATTAGTGTCATATAAAGTTTTAAATTTGTACAATGTAAAAATCCTATTATTCAATCCAGGTCTTTTTTGCATAAAAATTGGAAATCCTATTAAAAACCATACTAAAAAAAATATTAAAATCATTATAGGTAAAAAAAATAAAAGTAAAATTAGACTAAATACTATATCAAAAAATCTTTTAAAAAAATTTTGGTACATAGATTAAGAAAATTTATTCAGTATTTTCTTTATAGTATTAATCTCTAATTTTACTTTTGTTGATGATTTATAAGGATTAATTGGGAACATTAAGCTTGTTTCACCAAGAAGTTTTGCATTAGATAATCTTTTTTTTGGATAGAATTTTAATTTTTTAAAAATTTTTTCTCTATAAATTTCAGGACATGATCCAACACCACAATTAATCTTATTTTTATTAAGTTGTTCAATTAATTTTTTTTGGTTAATCTTGTTTTTATTTATAAATAAATTTAAACGATAAAAAGCATGAAAATATTGATTATTTTTTTTTGAATTTTTTTTTAAATAATAAGTTTGATATTTAAATCTCGGTTTTTTAAGAATATCAAATTTTAAATAATAATCTTTTAATCCATAAAGATATAAATTTGCTATCAAATTTCTTTTTTTAATTTGTTTATCTAGCGATTTTAACTGTTCTCTTCCAATGACAGCTTGCATTTCAGTCATTCTATAATTTGAACCTAAATCATCATGCAACCATTTAAATTGGTTATTATTTTTTTTATCAAAAACATTTTTATAATTTTTGCCATGATCTTTTAAGGACCATAGTTTTAACCATAATTTTGTATTATTAGTTGAAATCATTCCACCTTCTCCACCTGTTGACATAATTTTATCTTGGCAAAAAGACCAAGTGGAAATATGCCCAAATGAACCTACTTTTTTTCCTTTATAAACTGCACCATGAGCTTGAGAACAATCTTCAATTAAAAATAAATTTTTTTTTTTAACAAAATTTAAAATTGGATCTAAGTCACACACCAATCCATTTAAATGAACTACAATTATTGCTTTTACACTTTTATTATAAACTGTTTTAATACCCTCAATACTCAAGTTTCCATTGTCATCTACATCTGCAAAAATAGGTTTTAGTCCCAAATTTAGTACACAACTTGCAGACATAATAAATGATCTAGGAGTAACTATAACAGAATCTCTTTTTTTTAAGTTTAATGCTTGTAATGATATTTCTAAGGCTACACTACCATTTGAAACAGTTAATGAGTGTTTAACTTTATGATAATTGGAAAATTCTTTTTCAAAATCTTTACATTCATTACCTGTCCAATAATTAACTCTTCCTGATTTTAGAACTTTCTGTACTCTTCTTTGGGTATTTTGATTAAAATAAGGATAGCTTAAATTCATAATAAAAAGTTTAAGTATAGTTGTTTTTTAGAGGAAATTGAAATATTTTATAGAAATTAAATTAAAAATGATAATTTATATTAATTTAATTTTTTATTAATCATAAATTCATTACGTTTAACATACTTTGATTAATTTTGTTTATTTCATACTTACTTTTTGCAATTAAATAACTCTCTTTAGCCATTTTTTTTATTGTCTCATCTTTCTCATTAAGCATTCTTATCATGGCATTTGCTAGAGCCTGAGGGTCTTTAATTGGAACTAAAAAACCATTTTTTTCATGAATTACAGTTTCACGGCAACCCGGTGCATCAGTAGTAATTATTGGTCTACCTGTAGAAAGTGCCTCAAGTGTAGAGCGTGGTGTTCCTTCACGATAAGAGGGTAAAACATAATATTTACATAATTTTAAAGCAGATTGTACTGATTTTAGTTCACCCAGATATTCAATGTCACCTCTATCAATCAATGTTTGCAACTCGTTAGCGCTTATACCTGAGGGGTTTTGATCTAATCCACCAACTAATTGAAATTTTATACCAGAAAATCGCGAGCTTACAATTTTAGCAGCTTCAAAGTACTCTCTTACACCTTTGTCAACTAATAATCTTGCTATCATTAAAAAAATTGGTTTTGATGGTAAATCAGTTAATGGATAAGAATTTAAATCTACTCCAGAACCATTTACAACATATGATAATTTTTTTATTATTTTTAATTCTAAAAACAAAGATTGATCGTCTTTATTTTGGAAAATAATTTTTGCTGAGCTTTTTAATCCTTCATGATACAACTTGGTCATTAGGTATTTTAAAATTTTAAGTTTAATTGAACTACTTTCAGTAAAAGCAAAACCTAAACCGGTTATCAATGGAAAATAACTAATTTTTTTAAATAATCTTAAAACAAGACCTGTGTATATTACTGGTTTTGCAGTGTAAGAAATTATGATATTAGGTTTCGTATTTCTTATAATTTTATAAATCTCTAGTAGAGATTTAAAATCCTTTATAATATTTAAACTTTGTCTTGAAAGTATAAAAATATTTATATTTACTTCAAGGTCTTTTAATTTTTTTTTTAAGTTTTCTGAAAATTCATCATTAGGTGAGGCAACACTGACCTTGTATCCTCTAGATAATAACTTTTTAATTAATGGAAGTCTAAAATTTATTAATGAGGGACCATAGCTTGCAATAATTAAAATATGTTTCATTATTATTAATTCTTACTTTAATTCTTTTTTTATAAATATCATGAAAAAATACTTTCCTATTTCTTTGTAAATTCTAAAAAATAAGTTAAACCAACATATCTTCAAAGATAATTGTCAATTAAGGTTAATTTTTTTTAATCATTTTGATAATAACGTTTATACCATGCAACAAAGTTAGACACTCCCTCAATAACGGATGTGGAAGGTTTATAATTAAATTGTTTCTTTAGATTATCAACATCTGCATAAGTATCTGGCACATCACCAGGCTGTAATGGTAAAAAATTTATTATTGCTTTTTTTCCTAAATTTTCTTCTAAGGCACCAATATAATCCATAAGCTGTACTGGTTTATTGTTTCCTATGTTATAGATGCGCCAAGGCACTTTACTTGTGGCTGGGTCTGGTTGATGACTTTTCCAGTTGGCATTGCTTGTAGCTTGATTATCAAGTGCTTTTATTACACCTTTCACAATATCATCAATATAAGTAAAATCTCTAGTGTGTTTACCATGATTAAAAACATCAATAGATTTTTCATCTAAAATATTTTTTGTAAATTTAAACAAAGCCATGTCAGGTCTCCCCCAAGGTCCATAAACTGTAAAAAATCTAAGTCCAGTTGTTGGTAATTGATATAGATAGCTATATGTATGCGCCATTAGTTCGTTAGATTTTTTTGAAGCAGCATAAACAGATAGTGGATGATTAGCGCTATCATGCTCAGAAAAAGGCATTTTTGTGTTTGCTCCATACACGCTTGATGTGCTCGCATAAACTAAATGTTCAACTTTATGCTGACGACAATTTTCTAAAATATGGGCAAATCCAACTATATTACTATTAATGTACGCAAGAGGATTCTCCATTGAATAACGAACACCTGCTTGAGCCGCCAAGTTAACTACTTTATAGGGTTTATGATCTTTAAATATTTTATCAACACTACTTTTGTCAACAAGGTCTATTTTATAATGTTGATAATTTGAATATCTATTTAATCTTTCAAGTCTTTTATCTTTAAGCTTGGGATCGTAATAGTCATTATGGTTATCTATACCTATAATATTATTACCACGTTCTAAAAGCTTTATACATAATGAAAAACCAATAAAGCCTGCTGAACCAGTTACAATTATATTCATCATTTGTTTATTTAATTATTCAAAACATTTAAAGTATTCATATTCATTCTTTCAAAATAAAATTAGAGCCAACAATGCCTAAATATTTACCTTTAAATTCTAATATAAAATAGTCTTTTTTGGTAATTGTTATAAAATCTTTAAAATGTAAATTATCTTGGATATCATCAAAAATAATAATTGTTCTATTGCTTATATTAAGAAGCAAAGTTTTCAAAACTTTTTCTCTGCCACTATAGCTTTTATCACTATCGTAATGAATTAAATCTATATTGTTGCTTCCTATTTTTTTTAAAATTTCAGGAATAGCTAAATCATCACCCCTGATATCTAAAAACCAATCTTTTTTATTTATCTCATCTTTTACTAAATATCCAACATAACGCTCAGGGTTCTCTAGCCTAAAATAAGGAAAATCAGAAGAATACAATTTTCCTTTACCATTTTTTCTGAAAGCTCTGAGAATCACCAAACTTGACCATCCTGCGGCAACACCTGTTTCAACAACAATGTTTGGAATAAGCTTTCTTATTAAAAAATACAAAAGAATATAATTTCCACCTCCACCAAGTTTAATACTTAATTTAGATAACTTTTCACTTGCTTCTTTTTCAATAGATATAATATCTGATAAAATTTCATGATATAATCGTGAATCAATTAATTTACAGAATTCTTCTGTCGTATATTTTGTATTTAATTTTGCCCATTTTTTAGCCTCTGTGGAAGTATTTTTCTCAAATCTTTTTATAATCTTTTTAATAATTACAAAAAAAAAATTAATCTTTAGTATGTTTAAAAAAATGACTTTCATATAAAGTTGTAAGTTATTTAATAAAAAATATTTTATTTATTTTTTTCTAAAGCTTCAATCCATAAATTATTATAACATTTAATCATTTTAGTTATATTAAAATTTTCTTTAATTCTTGATCTAGCTTTATTACGTCTTTTGCTCCAATAATTAGATCCTATTTCACTTATCGCTTTTTTTATCGCATTAGCTAATTTAGTTGGATCTTTAGGTGGAACTACCCATCCATTTTTTCCAACTATAAATCCAGCATCACCAACATCTGTTACGACACAAGGTGTACCGCAAGCCATTGCCTCAGCTACAACATTGGGAAAACCCTCCCCATAACTACTACTTTGAACATAAATATCTAATCCATTCATTACTTGTCTAATATCATCATTTTGACCTAGCAACTTCACATGTGCAGTTAATCCCAATCTTTTTATCTCAGAAGTTAATTCAATATTATTTTGATTTATATAAGTGCCTACAAGCGTACAAAAAAAATCTATATTACTTGATCGAATTAATGAAAGTGCTTTAATTAAGTTTAAATGATCTTTTTTTGGATCATATGTAGCAACATTACCAATTAATGGTATTTGTTTTTTAACTTTATTTTTTTTTTTAAAATTTATTTTTTCAATTTTGTTTGGTTTTAAAATTGATAAATCAATCCCATTTGAGATATATTTCAATTTTTTTTTATCATAGTCTTTTTCAAAGATTTTTTTAGCTCTTTTTGAATTAATTATAATAAATTGAGGTATTAGATAAGATAGTTTTGATAAAATCTTTATGATTATAATAGTTGCTAATTTTGCTTTACCAAATTCAAAATTTGAATAACGAATATTCCAAATTATATTTTTAATACCAGCTAAACGAGCAGCAATACCACCAACAAAATCCGCATGTATAAGCCAAGTTTGCACAATATCAGGATTTATAGAACGAAGTTGTTTTATAAGAAAAAAAAATTTTTGAATTGAAAAAAAATTTGCATTTAAGCAATAAACTTTAACACCTAAATTCTTTAATAATAAATAATATTTTCCAGGACCCTTAAATGAAATAACAATATGTTGGTTTGATTTATCATATTTACAAATTTTAAATAATGTATGTTCAGCACCACCATTTCCTAAGCCTGTAATTATATGAACAATTTTCATTCCAAATTAGAATTTCAGTTAAATAATTATTTTTTATAAAATATAGATAGCATTAAAAGATCAAACAAACCGTAAATAAAACCTATTAAATAAAATGGAAAATCTCTTAATTTTAAAAGTCCAAAAGTTTTATTATGAAAAGAGTATCGATAAAAAAGAATAGTATATTTAAATCTATAAAATAAGGATTTAAATTGCTTACTTCTTAATGCAATTTTGTACATACTAACTAAATATTTGGGATAATTAACTTTAAGAGGTAATAGATTGGCACTCATACCATCTTTGCTATATTCTTTAACTTTTACGGGTAAACTTTCAACAGGTAAGCAATCCACTTGTTCAGACGCTTTAAACCAAAGATAACTTGTTGGAATACGTCGAATATCTTTTGGATCTTCATACATAACATTCAAAAGTAATTTGTGACTAATCACTTCTTGTAAATCACCTTTAACTCCGAAATCAGATCTTAAAGCAACATAATTTGTTTGTGGAATTCCATTAAGCAAAATAATCTGTGACAACGAATTCTTGAAAATTGTTATTGGAAAAACAAAAAAACTTACTGATGTATTTTTCTTTAATGATTTTAAAATAATTTCAATACCTTCTTTTTCAATATAATCATCAGAATCAACCACCATAACAAATTCAGCTTCTGCATTTAAAATTGATTTTCTCAAAGCTCCAGCTCTTCCACTGTTTCGTTGATAAACATAGTTAATAGATATTCTTGATTTATGTTTTTGAACAATTTCTAATGTATTATCTTTTGATCCATCATCACATATGGACACCATTATGTCTTCCGAGACTGGTATTGAATTTAATAGACGGTCTAAGAGTTGTGCGCGATTAAAAGTTGGAACACAAACAGCTAATTTTTTCATAAATAACTTAAAAGTATATTTTTTTGCACTAATAATATTTATTGTAACTCATATAAATTGATTTTTTCAGTCTTATTAGTTAATTTTTTTTTGCAATCACATAATCTCTTAAAGTTTCTTTATTATGAATTATTTCAACATTATAGCTCATTTCTTTTGCAATATAATTTACAGCTTTCACGACACCAGGAAAATTTTTTTCATTGTAGTCATCAAAAACAATAATATCACTTTTTTTTTGATGATTAGATATAATGTTAAATTCAAACAGAACATCTTCATATGTATGTGCCCCATCTAAAAATGCAAAATGGATCCTTGGCAATCCCAACTTGGGAAATAAATGCCTGGTGTAACCCTGTATAAAAATTATATAATGTTCAATGAGTTCATTCCAATCAGATAATAAATTTTGCCTGGTTTGTTTGCCTTTAAGATGGTCTGCAGCACAATTCCAAAATATTTTTTTATGGTGAGGTAGTACATCTACTGTAAATATAGAGCCATCAAACCCTGAATCATTTAAAGCCTTTGCCATACACAATGCAGAAAATCCTCTAGCGGTACCAGTTTCAATTATATTTATTTTTTTGCTATCTTGTCTAAGTGTTGTTAAATATGTTCTTAACACAGTATATAATACTCTACCATGAGCATAATTTAATTTTGATTTCTTAATAACTACTTGGGTTTGAAAAGCAAGAGGGTTTAACCAATCTCTATCGATCATAAACCCACTTTCCTTTTCAAGTTTATCTACACCCTCAATAGAATAAGTGTTTTTTTTTGCATCTTCTGCTAACTCTTTATAAGTTTGATAATTTAATATTGGATAAGCCGAAAATGGTTGATTAAAAAATTGCAAATAAGCCAACCGGTCTATCAAGGGCAATATCATCTTAAACAATCTTGATATTATTTTTTGAAGATTATTCATTAAATATGTGTGTTATTTCGTTATAGTATGTACTTATCTGATAGCTAAAAATTTAACTAAAAAATTTAGGTTTATTCCTATATTTTATTAAATTTAACAATACGTAACAAGTATAAAAAATAAAATGGATAAAACATCCAATTAAGTGAAAGAAATCGATCAATATAGTAAAATTCAGATAAGAATAAGTAAACTATTGAAGAATAAAGGAAATGTTGCTGATATAAATTTTTTAATAATTCATTCTCATAGATTAATTTTTCAAATCCAGGAATTAAAAAAGAAAATAAAGGTAAAGATGAGAATATAACAAACCTAAGTTTAGATTCTGAATTAAATTTTGATAAAATATCATCATTAATAAAAAATAGATCTAGATTATATAAAATATTAATATTATTTAAGAACCATGTGTCATTAATATTTAAACAGTAAATAGTAATAGCTAGTAAATATATGAAAATTAAAAACTTTAAAGAAAAATATCTAGATATCCAAAATATTAAATAAAAAAACAAGAAGACTAAGTGGCTCAATATTGCTAATATAATAAAAATCCAAGAGGTAAATGAAAATACTTTTTTTACTAAAAAAAAATTGACAAATAAAAAAATCACTCCCAAGCCTTGTTTTATAGCAAACGTAGAATAACCATCATAAAATGGATAAAAAGCAACAATCAAAATAAAAAAAAGAAATTTTAGCTGATTTTTATTCTCAATTGAATTTAACCCACTAAAAAAAATAATACTGTAAAAGGACATTAGAAAAATAAATAGAAAAGCTTCAAAACTAACCCAAGTATGAAAAAATTTAAAAACTACATAAGGTGCAATGTTATAATAATTGACAATAGTATTGCTATAATAATGTATTACATACTTTGATAAATCACCACCATATTCATCTTGTGTCAAGGAGCAATCAGAAAAAATATTACAAAGGGTATAGTTTTTTAGGAAAATCCAAAATAACAAAATAATAAATACAAAAAAAAAAATTATAAATTTTTTTTTTAAAATCATTTAATATAAAACTTGATTAATTTTAAAACTTCTTTTGATCTGACCTGCCAACTATGTTTTTTTTTTATTATCTTTGCATAATCTTTACGTTTTTTTTTTGAAGAATCAAATAAATTTATACTTTTACTTAAAACCTTATCAAAATTGGATAGATCATTAAAAAATTCAATATAAGATAAATTTGGCAATAATTTTTTTAATTCATTGTTTTTTTCAGTCATAACAAGACAACCGGAGGCTATATTTTCAAAATAACGAGGACTGATAAGATTTAGAGGAGATTTACAGTTAAGATAAATTTTAGAATTTTTTTGAATTTGAGAGTAAGACTTAATATCAAGAAATTTGTGGGTTTTAAAAATTCTAGATAATATCTGGCCAATAAAATTCTTTGGAACAGAATTCCAAAAAATTGACAAATGTCTATACTTTTTTTTTTTAAATAATGGAATATCAAAAAAAGTATAGTACAATTTTTTAAGAATTCTAACGCGTATGTCTGATTGCAGACTATTACCCCGTCCATTTTGTAACACACCACTAAAGGCTAAATCATATTTTCTTTTGTTTTCAAAAAAATTAAATAAATTTTCATCATATGCGAACGGTAAATATTTAAACTTTGTTTTAGTTTTACTTTGCCATATTTGACAGTTTTGATGATGTGAAAAAACGCAATCAAATTTATTTTTTTTAATCCATTGTAATTTTTTATTTAAATTAGCATACTCCTTATTAAGAAATAAAAATTTTTTATGTGAACTTTTAGCTAAATCTGATTGAGGCCATGGATCGATCTGACTTTGATCTCCATCTTGAAGCCAGTAATGCCCAACAAAAATACAATCAAATGGACCTTTATGGCTAATAATATCATCAACTGTTTTATCACAATCAAAATCTGCAGAACCAGGACCAAAAACATAAACTGATGTTATTTTAGATAAAGCTTTTAAAAATTCTTTCTGATAATTAGCAGATTTATAATTTTTTAAATTTTTACTTAAATATAAAACTTTCATTTTAAGTCATTGAAAAGTTCTAATTTACACCAGTCAAAAACTTTTTTTAAACCTTCATCAAGTGAAATTTTAGGAGACCAATTTAAAACTTTTTTTGCTCTTGTATTGTTTGCCATTCTATCAAAATCACCTTCTGGTTTTGATTTATCAAACTTTATTGAAATTTTTTTATCTGACAATGATATAATTCTATTGGCAATTTCTGCGATTGAAGTAGAATAATTTGGACCTAATTGAACAACCCCATTATATTTAGATTTTTTTTTTATTGCTTTTAAAAAACCATTAACAACATCATCAACATGTACAAATGCTCTTTTCTGTCGCCCAGATCCCCAAACTAATAATCTTTGATTTTTTTGCTCAATCGCTTTTCTACAAAGTGCCGGTATAACTTGAGACATCGAGGGATTAAGTTCGGTGGGCGATCCATAGACATTATGTAATCTTAAAATTTCGATATCAATTAACTTTTCATTAAAAGCTAACTCAGCCTCATACTCTCCCATTAACTTACTCCATCCATATGCCGACTCTGGCTCTGCTGGATAAACGTCATCTTCTTTAAACGGAGGTGGGTCAATAACTGATTGCTTTGACTTTGGATATGAGCAAGCAGTACCCGCATAAATATATTTTTTAACTTTATTTTTAATGGCTGCATTCAATGTGTTAGTATTGATTAAAATATTTTTTCTATAAAGAAAGCTTTCATGAGAAAACACATAATTGATACCCGCTACAACGTCTGCTAAATGAACAACAATATCAATATTATTTGTTACTTTGAGGCAGTTCTTATAATCTGTGAGATCTACTTTATAAAAATTTTTTTTAGGTATGATTAAATTTTTCTTTTTTGAGAATAAATATTTTTTTTTTCCTCTCCATAAATTATCAGCAACATAAACATTATGTCCCTCAAAAACTAATTTTTTTACTAAATTGGAGCCAATCATTCCAGCTCCACCAGTAACTAATATTTTGTATTTTTTTTTTAATTGCATATTTATATTTATTTAAAAATTGTTTACACCTAGGGACTTAAAAAATCTATAGACTAAAGAATCTATCATTTCTTTTTAAATTTATCGAATAATAATTAGCTAAATCAATAACTATGTTATTTTTGGATATACTTAAAAAATTGAGTATTTGCTTCTTATTCAGTTTTACAAATTGATTAATTGAAGAAATTATTAAAACATTAAATTTTTTTATATTTGATAAATTTTCGAATTTAATATTTTTTACAAGTTTTTTTGGATATTTTTTATATTCATCATATGCAGAGATATTGCATATTTTTTCTAAAATTTTAAATAATTCTAAGTTTTTGGAATTTCTAACATCAACCACATTATTTTTAAAAGCCAAACCACAAAATAATATTTTTTTATTAACATTGGTAGAATTTAAAATTTTCAAAATTTGATCTTTTATAAAATAAACATAATGTTCATTTATTACTCTTGACCCAGTTATTATTTTAGATGATACCCCTAGGCTTTTACATTTATCTATTAAATAATATGGATCTACCGGAACGCAGTGTCCCCCAACTAAACCTGGAAAAAAATTCAATGAATTCCATTTTGTATTACATGCATCCAAAACAGCTTTAGTTTCAATATTTAATTTTTTGCAAATTATAGAGAATTCATTCATTAATGCTATATTTACATCTCTTTGAGTATTTTCTATAATTTTAGCCATCTCAGCAGTTTTAATACTATCTGCAATAAAAATATTTTTTGTTATTTTCGAGTAAATTAGTTTACAGACTCTATTTCCATGATCAGTATTTGAAGAAATTACTTTTGCAATTTTGTTAATTGTATGCAGTTTATCTCCGGGGTTGATTCTTTCTGGGCAAAAACACAAATTTATATCTTTATATTTTTTTCTTAAAAATTTTATCGCAAGTTGCTCTGTAGTTCCGGGGGCCACTGTACTTTCAACAATTAAAGTATCATTTTTCTTTATTATTTTTTCAACTCTTAAAAATGCTTGTCTTAAATAAGTAAGATCTGGTTTAAATTTTTTATCAACTGGAGTGGGAACTGTAATAATATATACATTGCAATTACTTGAAACATCTTTTTCAAAATTATTCGTATAATAAAGTTTTTTTCTTAAAAGATCCTTTTTTGAATATTCATAGTTTTTGTCAAATCCTTTGCGCAAAGAACTAATTCTCTCAATATCTACATCAAACCCTGTTACTGAATAATATTTAGAGAGCTGAATAGCCAAAGGCAATCCAACATAGCCCAATCCTACTATACATATATTGATATTTTTCATATAAAAAATAATATTTGTTTATATATTTTGTGCAACAAGTACATCAAATTCATCTTAAACTAGTGTTTTTAATAAATTTAACCCTATCATTTCAGCATAACTAATGACCAAGATTTTATATTTTTTTTTCATACACATAAATAATATTTTAAAAAATAAATTTTTTTATACCAGTGGATTTAATGACGTTTAAATAATTTTTTTCTACTTCATAGTCTTTTTTCATTTTAAATTCATTCTCTAAATAATAAACCTGATTTTTATTAAAAACTGTTTTAGCATAAAACAATGCTGAAGAAGTAGTTCCTACAATTATTTCAAGATTATCTTGAGAATAGTAATTTTCTGCTACCAACGTTGATTTAGGATGAATATTTGAATATTTAGATAAACTTTT
>Ga0209533_1003053_pt1 | contig 14968 bp, 20 predicted proteins | sample COG_04_FD_184748 | JGI IMG/M metagenome (GOLD analysis project Ga0209533, IMG submission 184748) | Pelagic Microbial community sample from North Sea - COGITO 998_met_04 (SPAdes) (version 2) | ecosystem: Environmental > Aquatic > Marine > Neritic zone/Coastal water | place: Helgoland, sampling...
TAGACCCGGATAGAAATGAAAATGAGTTACTAGTGTGTGATTTTTACGAAATTGTTGATCCACTACCGTCTTATGGATATGAGAAACCAAAAAAATCTCACAATGAAAGAAAAAAACAATTTTACAAACATTCTGAATATCAGCAACAACATCTCCTTGAACAAGAAATGGAGTATTATTTGTATCTGATGAATGCATCATTTTTGAAAGAATTCCATTTGTCTACAAAATAATAAATTTTAGAAGCAATAGATCTTAGTTTAGGATAGTCAATTAAGTTCTCATTAGAACTTTTTTTTAAGAAATCTATTATTACTTTCTTTTATAAATTTGAAACTATTATTAAGAATAATAAAAACAACAACTGTTCATTATCAAATGAACATGAATATGCGTGAACTCCCATTGTGGTTGAAGCGATGCCTTATATACGACTCTATTTCCAAGATGTTTGACATACCCATTGATGCGAGTGAAAAGGTTATGAGACAATTGTCTTCAAGCGCACAAAAGAATAGTCACATGATGATCTCTGAACTGAAAGATAAAATTGACAAATATGACAGAGACGAACATATCATTTATATGAAAGATGAAAGCGTGTGGTTTGATGATCCATTTTATGATCCCGAAATAGGTCGGGGATCACGGGGATATTGGGGAAGATATTATCCAGGACGAGAAGTTGTCCCTAAGAGATTATCCCTCCCACGCGAAAAAATATCCAGCGTGGTTGAGAAACGACAGGGATTTTGTCCTAGAGCATTTTGTGAATCATTTCTGCCTTGTGGTAATGGTAGACAGACATATGGACTTTTATTGGAGGATAACTTGGGTGAATCAATAGTGACATCAGGAAGAAATGTATACAATATGGACATTGGAAGGTTCTTGTCATTATCTAAATGTTGTATCGATTTTGCAAATACCAATATGGAGGCATGCTCCCCACATCATGAAGAGTGGATGCCAGGTCGAGTGGGTGCGAGTGAATTTTTTGAACATGTTAATCCACAAATTAGAGGGTCGTATTCTTGTATGTCTCTGAAAAATAAAAGAGAACAATTTTACCAGCATTCAGGAATAACGGCAGAACTTCTAGAAGAAGAATCAGAGTATTATATGTATCTCATTAAGAGTTCATTGTTGAAAGCATTGCCAGTGAAAGAAATTCGTAAAGTATAGATACTAATAGAGAATTGTCTTCTTTTATATCTGAAATTACAAAGAAGCCAATGGAATGTAAATTTATGAAATGATAATTTCTTAACTGAGTAAATTAATTAGATAATTGTTTAATATTTTCTGCCCATTTACTTGGGTCATCCATATCAGGTGGAGCATTAACCAATTCCCAAACATCACACCCCCCCATATTAGGATATTTTTTTTTGATTAAATCAATTTCTTTTAATGCTACATGAAAATTATCATTCATAAAATCCCCTGATATCATTCCAAACACTATATTTTCAGGTTGATAATTATTTTTTATTATTTTATCATATGTTTCATAAGTAAAATTACCATATGCTTGAACATTAAACCAATCAATTAATTGACCTTCTTTTGATTCATATAATTCTTTATAATTTAATGATGAAAAACCGCTCGCTGAGTCGTTCATTAATGAATCAGCTACCGGCGCCATCGTAATCGTAAAATCTTCACCGAAATCATTTACCAAACAATTTATTAATTTTTTTACATCATCTTGTTTAACTTCTTCTTCAATATCTAAATCAATTCCTGAAATAAATTTCTTTTCTTTTAAAAAATCCCTTAAAAGTGGATAATATGTTTTAAAATCAGAAAAAAGATTCTTAAATGCTCCTCCAGCTCCTCCAATCATACACATTATTGTTAACCCATCATAATATAATTTCTGTAAATCTTGCCATACTATATCAAATTTAGGTGAATTCGGGTCATAATTATTTAAATGTATATAAGGGACGTTTTTAAATGAACCTAGATGTAAAGATGATACAATAATTACATCAATTTGTTTTGAATTTTCAATACATTTGTTCAATGAACAAAATGTTTGATAATAATAAATCGTTTTCATTTATTATTCTTTTTTAAATACCTTTTAAATATTAACCGATATTACTTTAAGCATTATTGTAACTTAATAAAAATAATGTATAAGTAGCACCACTTATACATTTGCTTACATCTATATATTTCAAATCTATATTATAACTTTTTATTTTATTTTCAATAAAACCTTCTCCAACTTTTTCTTTATTTGCTCTAAAATAATCTTCTAAACGTGTCATCCAACATTTGTTATCATCTATTAACCAATTAAACATCATACTAGGTAATAAAACTACTAATAATTTACTATGATATTGTGATAACCACCCTATACTAGAATAAAAACATAATGCTAAATGTAAATTATTTATTCTGTCTGCTATATAATTTCTTACATTATCTGATAAATTCATTTATTATACATATAAAATATTATGTTTAAATATTATATATGGTATATTGTTGTAAGCATTCTAAACACGATAAAAAATGTACAAGGAAAAAAGATAAGAAAACATTTAAACTACCAAGAAGATTCAGCAGAAAAAAATGTAGGAAATCTAAAGGATTTACTATGAGAGCTAGTTGTGCCCCATATAATGATTGTTTTAAAGGTGGTAGAAGTAAAAAAAAGAAAAAAAAATTAACTTACAAAAAAAATATTCTTAATAAAAAGATTAAAGTCTGTTCAAAAAATCCTATGACCGGTTTTTATCGCGATGGATATTGTATGACTGGTCCAGATGACCACGGGACTCATACAGTTTGTGCTAAAATGGATAAAGAATTTTTAGAATATACTAAATTAAAAGGTAACGATTTATCATCAGTTGTTAAATCTGGAGAAAATTGGTGCCTTTGCGAATATAGATGGAATGAAGCTTATAAAGATGGTAAATCACCTTTCCCAATAAGTAAAGCAACGAATAAAAGAACTAAAAAAGAAATTATTAAAAATATAAAAAATGACTTACAAATGATATCATATAATGAAATAAACGGTGGTAAGAAAACTAAGAAAAAACAATTCTTATATAATCCTAATAATCCTAAAAAATCTTTTGATGTCTATATTGATAAAAACCCTAATGATACTATCCCCATTAAATATACAACCATTAAAGATGTTAAAAATACTATTAAAAAATTAGAAAAATTATATAAAACAAATAAATATCCCCATAAGAGAATATGGCAAGTGGGTATGATTATGTATGTAAGATTAAAAGTCTTAAAAGATAAAAAACCTAATGAATTTAAATTATCTCAAAAATATTTTAAATTTTTAGGAAAAAGAACAAAAATAAAAGATGATAATAAAAGAAAGAAATTTACATTTAAATTAACTAATATTTTTAACTAGATAAAATGTTGTATAATTATTATCATTATTTTGTATATTTTCATCTATAATTTTTAAATCATATATTTTACTACATTCTTTACTAGCAATGGCACCTGTATTATTTAAATTTTTGTTTTGTATATTTTTACAAGCGCCAGATGTATCAAAAAACTCTTTACAAACATAATTATTATTACTCAAGTAATCACTACATTGTGCTAATGCTTGCCAGTGACTTATTACAACATTTATATCATTTTTATTTACCCCCTTTTTAGAAAGTAAACAATGATTTATTTTAAATTTATATTTTTCTAAAATATCTATTTTGTATTCTTTTATATAATTGATATTTTCATTTATTTTACCACCTATAGTATTCTCAATTGGAATATAACCATGTGTTATTTCTTTATTTTTTAAAGCAATAAATATATCTTTAAATGAATGGTAGCCTATAATTTTTTCATATTTATTTTTTAAAAATTTTCTTAAAGAATTATATGAATATGAACCTTCTTCACCTTGATAACCAATTATCATTATACTATTATTAAATAATTATTTTTAAATTTTAATAATATTTACTTCCGCTATTTTTGATATTTTATCAACTATTATATCATTCCTATAATCTTCAATATATCTAATATCCTTTATTCCAGATGCACATAATATCTTCATACAATTTACACAAGGATAATGTGTAATATAAGCTGTAGATCCCAAACAACTCACCCCTCTCTTAGCGCAATCGGCCACGGCATTTTGTTCGGCATGTATCGTAGCCTGTTCGTGATTATCTCTTACGATTGATTCATGGGGTTTTCCCGATAAAAAACCATTATATCCCTGAGAAATAATTCTATTTTCTTTTACTAATAAACACCCAACCTGTAATCTTTCACAAGGAGATCTTGTACTTGTTATTTTAACAATATTTTTAAAATATTCATCCCAGCTAGGTCTACTCATTTACATTTATTTCTAAATAATCTTTTAAATATTTAATCATCAAGATATACAAATTTTATATGTTTATCTCCCGATACGATAAATTCCCCATCTTCATCCACAAATACAATATGAATTTTCTTACTCATTTTTTAAGATTTATATTATAATTATTTTCAAATTTATTTATTAATATATATATATATGTCTAATCAAGAAAAAATACTTACTTCGGCTTTTAAAATGTGTAATTATATTTCTATTTTTTCTAGTATAATTATGATTATCGGTAGTTTAATATTTGGTATTATTTCAACATATCATTTATCAAATTCAGAAACTGTTGAAGGAATCATTTTAAAAATTATGGGCGATAAATGTTACAAAAATGACTCAGAAGAAGAAGAAGAAGAAAATGAAGAAGAAGATGAAGAAGAAGATCCAAATTTAAATACTAAAGATTGTTTTTTACTAATTGGATACAATATAAAAGGCTCAAATAATCCGTATCGGTACTCATATAATCAAGAAGAATCTTCTGTTAATGCGAGCGATACCGATGAAACCTATGATTTTGATTATACTTCCTCTATTCTTATTTATAACTCTTCTGATTATAATGTTGGTGATAAAATTATGATAGATTATAATACTAAAATCCCTACAAATATTAGTTTTCATATTAATTATGTTTTATATTTAGTTGTTTCTTTCACACTATTATTTTTCTCTATCTTAAATATTTATGCTAGAACATCCTTATATGAAAATGAAATCGTTCAACAATATCTTATGTTAACATGTTTCCGAAGTTAAATTTTATCTTGTAACCAAGATTTCATTGATCTCATTTCTTCTAATATACCACTATTTTCATCATGATTAGAATTTTTTTGTTCTAAAAATGTTATATTATATTTATATTTTTTTTTATATTTATCATATGATTCTTTTGCCACATCAAAACCTATTGTATCATCTTTTTTACCATGACATACCCAAATATCTTGTTTATATTTATCTTCATCTGTAACATTAGGTATATCTCCTTTAAATCCTATGAGACCACCTAATTTTTTAGGATATGTTATCCCCATATCCATCGCCATTGACGAACCTTGTGAATAACCTGCAATAAATACTTTTTTTGAACTACCATGATAATCAACAGCTTTATCAATAATTTTATGTAATCTTTTCCTAATAACTTTTAATTGATCTTCATTAATACATTCTTTTTTATAATGATATTTCGTATAATAATCAAACCATGCTGTATATATATTTCTTTTGTAACATGAAATCATTCTTAAAGGGGCTTTAGGATGAAAGACTCTAACTTTCATTTCTTTAGGAAAAAGTTTAAGAATCTTTTTTGTAAAATATTCATTATTCTTAGGTAACATTGTAAAACCATGTAGAAAAATTAGTGTGTGTGTGTATTTCTTCATAATATTAAAAATATTTTTATTTATTTATAATTTTTAATTATCATGTTTAAATTTGATTTTTATTAATCATATTTTTTAAATAAAATGTCTGACAATATTACTGACGATAAATGGTTAGATTTTGTTCTTATTTGTAAACCAGAACAATCTGGTAAAACATTCATCATGATTCAAGAAATTATAAAAGATTTTAGCGAAGTTCACGATGATAAAATAGTTATTAATTTTATCTTATGTGATAATAATTTATTATTAACAAAACAAACAAGCTCAAGAGTCAGTGATGATTTAGAGGAATATAAAGTAGGTAATGAAATTTATTTAGAATTATCTTCTCATAAAAGAACAAAATATCACGAACATGGTACAGTATTTCATGCTATTATTACTAAAGGTATAAATAATATTATCTGCTGCACAAATGGTAAAAGAATGGATGATATTTATCAATTAATTCAAGATTTTAATAAAAGTCCTCTTACGAAAGATAAATTTTGTTTCAAGATTTGGCTCGATGAAGCAGATAAATTTGGTAAATTTATTGATGATACACTATATCCAGCAGTGAATAACTTTGATAATATTAAAGTTTTCTGTATTACAGCAACTCCTCAAAGTCTTTTTAACAAATATAAATATATGAATGTTTATCCTATTGAAAAAACTACTGGTCCTAAATATCATGGCTGGAATGATAATATTGTTAAAATTGTTGATTTACAAGTTAATTATTTAGAATTTATTAAACATGTCCTTCTTAATATTTCAAAGGAAAATATTGTTCCTGGTTCCAAATGGTTTATTCCAGGTTTAGTTTATAAAAGGTCACATTTAGCAATTAAGGACTTTTGTAATGATCTTGGTATGGCTGTAATAACTGTTAATGGTGGTTTTAGTGCTGAATATGATTCAAGAGGTTTTAGACATTTTCCACACGGAAAATCAAAAAATGGTATAATTTTAACTTTACCAAATAAGTTACGATATGAATATAGTAAAGATGATAATTTTAATGTGAAATTAATTGATATTTATTTAGAACATAATCTTAAAAGATTTCCTCTTGTTATAACTGGAAATGTTTGTATTGGACGAGGTATTACCATCAATACTGATGAAGAATATGTTTTTGAACAAGGAACTAAATATATTAAATTAGATAATGAAGGTTCTCCAATTATCCGCCCTTCATTTATCATAGATTATGCAATACTTTCTAATACTGGAAATAAAAGTGAAGCTTCCCAAATTGCCGGAAGATTAAAAGGTAATATGAAAGATTTTATTGGTTATAAAAGACCTATTGTTTATACAACAGAAAAATTTGATGAAATAGCAAAAGAATGGGAAAAAAAATCTACACATTTAGCTGAAATAGCATTCATCAAAGAAAAAAATGGTGAATTACCTATTATTAATAAACAAGAATTTAAAACATGTGGAGAAAATTATGAGTTTATTATTCATAATGAATTATTCCCTTCATATACAAAAGCTATGGATTTCTTAATAAAAAAAAGTAGAGATATGAAACAAAGACCTCGTGGTTCCAAAAAATCTGCCTTTCATAAAATTAATGAATATGTAGTTACATCTAAGTTACTAACCGTTGGTAAAACTGTTGAAGATCTTAAAGCTGAAGATAGATTAACAATTGATAAGGCAAATGACATACCTGCTGGTAGATGTATATCATCAACAAATAAAGGTAGTAGATTTCTTATCTTACCTGTTTATAAAAATATACAATCTCCACCAAAAAGCGTAGAATTTCAGGTAAGATATATTCGTTTTAAGTAATAAAATAAACTAATATATTTGTAAATGGAAATTATAAATGATTTTATCATTACATGGATTTCTTTTCATGGGATAATTGATATTTTTTTACCAATATATCTATGGCTGCCTATTTATTCTATTATCCCTATTATAACTATTTATTTACCTGAAAAATCTATTCAATATTTATTAGTTACACTAACCATTCATCATTTCTCAAATGATTTAGATTATATTTATCCATTTAATTATCCTTTGATAACCACTTTTTTATTTTTAGGTTTGTATTTTAAAGAATTATTAATTGTTCAAAGATCCTTAAAATTATACTTATGTATCCATACATCTATTAATATTCATGAACATTTAAAAGAATTTTATGTTTATTTTACATTATTTGCTATGTTTAACTTTATTTATTGTTGTAAACCTCTGATTTATCAAATAGAAAATATTATACAAAAACCGAATAATATTAGTGATTTCAAAAAAAGAATAATAATAGGTATTATTTTATCTCACACATTATGTAATTTATAAATTTGATTTATTTATATCAATTTTTATAAAACAAATTATGAAGATCTTTGATCATATTCACGGTTTTATCAATATCTGTAACATGGGTAAAAGAATTATTGATACAAAAGAATTTCAACGCCTCAGAAATATTAAACAACTAGGTTGCGTTTATTATGTATTCTTATCCGCTAGTCATAATCGTTTTGAACACTCGATTGGTGTTTATCATCTAACAAAACTTTATATGGATAATCTTAATAAACAAGAAACAACCTTTTCTAAGAAAGAATACGAACTTATCTCTATTAGTGCTCTAATTCATGATTTAGGGCATGGTCCATTTAGTCATTTATTTGATGCCTATGTTTCAAGGACAAATCATGAATATCGTTCCATTGAAATATTTAAGACGATGAATGATAAGTATGAATTTGGTTATTCGAAAGATGATATAGAATTTATGTATAAAGTCATTTATCCTGATGAAATTAATGATACTAAAAGACATTTGTATCAAATTGTTTCCAATAAGAATGGGATTGATACCGATAGAATGGATTATATGCTTAGAGATCTGAAAATGACAGGTATTGAAAATCGTTATAATATTGATTACAATTCGATGGTGTGTATTATGAATAATTCTAACATTCATGATAATTTTGGTTGTACAGATATCTTTTATAAAGAAGATATTAAATATCTATTGGAAATGTTCTTTCAAACAAGATATAATTTGTATAAGAAAATCTGTAATCATAAAACCGTTAAGTCTATGGAAATTATGATGGGCGAAATTCTTAATCTTACTGAAAATACATTTCACATTAACAAATCTATTCATGATAATGATTGGGAAAAATTCTGTTATTTCTCTGATACAATTGTCCATTCACTTGATTTTCTTTCTGATTCATCTAAAAATACCGATCAAGCTTATAAACTTTATCATCGTATCAAATGTAGAGAACATTATAAAATGATTGAAGAATATGAATCAAAAGATCCTCTTATTAATAAACAAATCAATCTAATGAAATATAATGATACAAACAAATATATTGTGAATCGTTCAATGATACAATTCTATAGTGAAACATACCCCCAATTTCTTGATGAAAAAGGTGTTGAAGTTCATAAAAGTTTCTTTGATGATAGAAATAAGAATCTATATCTAATCAAAGTATTTGAAAAATAAAATATTTTATATTATAAATGGCTGCTCCTGTTAATTTTTTACAATATTTTAGATCTATTCATGCTATGAATCGTTATAGTCCTGTAACTCTCCCTAAAGATACTATCTATAATATTCTTTATGAAATGGTTGGAAATCAAATGCCACAAGTTCAAGAACATGCCCAGGCAAATGGTTACCCAAATAATGTACAAGGCGCAAAAGAATTTTTAAGAGATAGATTAGATAATTTTATGATTAATTATACCGGTACCAAACGTTCTAAAAAACGTTCTAGGAAAAATTCTAGAAAAAGAAAAATTAGATCAAAAAAGAATTCTAGAAAAAAGCGTAGAACAAGAAAATAAAAACTTTTTTATATTATAATGAATAAATTTGTTATTTTAACTCTAATTGGTACAATAACAGGATTAGCGACAGGTGTCATTGGTGCCGGGCCAGAAGTCCTTATTGTTCCTCTTTTAGCTTATTTTAATGTTCTTGATTCAACCAAAAAAAGAATAGGAACATCATTATTTATGTTATTACCTCCAATAGGTTTATTTGCTGCTCTTAAATTCTATAGAAATGGTTTTGTCGATGTTAAAGCTGCTCTTTATATGGCATTTATTTTTACATTAGCAGCAAGTTATTCGGCAGAACATTCGGTTGAATTAAATCATGATTTATTAAGAAAAGTTTTTGCCGTATTTACTATTATTTTAGGATTTTATTATTTTTTTAAAAAAGATAAAGAAAAATAAACTATTTTTATAATATATGGAACAATGTTTTTTAAATAAACCTTCTTGGAATCCTGTTTTTTGGGATAATTTAAACGAAAAAGATTTATTAATTACAAATTGTTATTCTTATGCTTTTAATGTTATTGAGAAAAATAATGATCCTGATTCAAATGAACATAAATTACAGCCAGGTGAATTATCAAATTCTAATTTAAATAATTATTCTTGTGATACTATTATCAAAAATATTGAGAATGATTATAATATAAAACTAAATAAAGTAGGATTATATGATATTTTACCATGTAATCATTATAGAATAGCTATTGTTTTAGATGATAAAGGAAAATATAAAGATTATCATTTTTACAGACAAGATAGTGATGGCTTTTGGAGTCATAAACAAGGAAAAGATAAAATTAAAAGACATGATGCTAGTTTTGATATTATAAGAGATCCTAAAAAAGCTGATAGAAATTATTCAAGGGATGATGAAAACAAAGACAAATATAATTATGAAATATTCTGTGGTTATTTTTCAGTTCCTTATAATGGCGGACCTTTTTATCGATAGTGCGTTTTAGTTATTAATTTAAGTGAATTTATTTTATATGTTAGTATAAATGGATATTTTAACTTTATTTAATTCATTTAATCCTGGTCAGAAAGAATTAATGATGTCGCTTATGGAAGATTTAACACCTTTTGCTAAATCAACATATGGATTTGGTGTTCAGGCAAAAATTGAGTTGGAAAGTTATGAAGATGTTCATTCACGTCTTGATTTAGGTGATGTTGTAACTTTATTTCAATTATTGATTTATAGATGTTTTGTATTTCATGGTTATGGAGAATTGCGTGACGGGGTTTTTATTCCTATTGATGGTATTAATCAATGTGATAATCTATTACCTATTTATACACAATTATTACAAATATTTGATATGAGAACTCCTTCACAAGGTGTTGTTACTAGACAAGAATTTATTGATAACATTATAATACCACCAAATACAACTATTAAATCTATGGGATATAATTTTTGGATGTTAGCACATTTTTTTAGTAATAATATGTCATTTATTCCTCAACAATTCCCACAGATATTCAAATATTTTAATAGTTTAGAAACTAGAGTAGAAAGAGAATTAGAAAAAGAAAAACAATTTTTTAGAGAATTAGAAGCAATTTTCCCAGATATAAGAGATCCTGGTAACGATATAACTATATTATTGAATTCTCCTAGTCCTGTTGAAGTTTTAGGTCGTGTTTTTTTAACCATGACAAATGAACAAATTGCTGCAATAAGTCCCTCAGTAAAAGAATATATCGGTATTCCACAAAGTTTTGGACAGGGTATATCTGCTATTGAAGAAGTTCCCCAACCCATCACACCTGCTCTTTCTTCTAGAAGCGATTTATATAAAAATATGTTTCAACTTTTAAGAACTATTAATGATAATCCTCATACCCCTATAACACACGAACAAGTTCATTTTGTTAGTGCCTACAAAGCTACCTTTATTAATGCTTTACAGATTTTTACTTCCGACGTTAGAAGCAAAACACCACTTCCTATTGTTCAAAGATTAGAATTAGTACAAAAACTAGGTTTTGATGTCGAAGAAATAATACCCAATTTAGTATTAACCGATCAAGAAATTCAAGAACTTGATAGATATAATCAACAATTTGCTGGGCCATCCGAACCTGCTCCCGCTTTACCAGCAGAAGTTCATCCTGATTATATGGATGCCATGTTTGGAATGAATCCCGAAGGCATGCGCAGAAAAACTTCTCGTAAAAGTAAATCAAAGAAAAAGAGAAAATCAAAGAAAAAGAGAAAATCAAAGAAAAAGAGAAAATCAAGGAAAAGAAATATATTATGATTATATATGTTTGCTCAATATATTTATGATGATTATGAAAAAAATAATATTGTTAAAGTAGTTTTTAATTCAAGTATTAAAGATGATAATGATTTTGATAAATTTATTGAAGAATGGTTATATCTTTATAATTTACAAAAAGAATTTATTTTTATCTTTAATACAACTAATGTAGGATATATTCCTATTAAATACAGTTTAAAAATGAGTGCTTTTATTAAAAATCTTAAAAGTAAAGATTATCAATATCTAAAGAAAAGTATTATTCTTGTTCAAAGTAATTTTGTTAAAAATATGTTAGATCTTATATTTTATATTCAACCACCTGTTGCTCCAGTTTATCTCACTCAAAATAAAGAAGATATTAATAATATTTTAAATGAAAATATTTCTGAAAATATTGTAATTATTTTACCAGGTAAATCTTTCCTTAATTTATTTTAATTGAACAATCTTATAATAAATATACAAACCATAAAAATTTTTAGCTATTAAATCTAAAACATTATAACTTATATTTTTTAAATTATTTCCAGCCATAGCAGCAAAACCATACAAAGCCCAAATTATAAATACAAAATAAAATAATCTTTTATTTGTTTCATTGCCTTTTACATATTCTTCATAAACTAATTTAAATACCCAAAAGAAAAATACAAATCCAATCATAATACTAAAAGTCTTGTTTATTTTTCTTTTTTCTCCTAATAATCCAAATATTAACATTAATGCATTCAATATTACTATTTTCTTTATATTATCTGAATCTTCTAATAAGAAATTCTTAAAAGTTACTTTTCGATGATCATTTCTTTCTTTATAAAGATTATATTTCATAAATATTATTGTTGATAACAACATTAATGGTGTGGTAATAAACCAATCTGTATATCTTCTACTTATCATTGTATCAAAATTATTTAATGAATATGTTATCCATAAATATACAAACACTTCTACTATCTGAACACCCGTTTCTAATTTTAAAATATCTTGTAAAACACTATCCTGGTCATTTAATTTAACACCAAATCCTCTTAAACTTACTAAAGATGTAACTATTTGTAAAACTAATGATATATATATTGTTCTATGAACTAATTTTTTATCTAACTTAAACATTATATTATATAAAAATAAAAAAATAATTAATATAAATGATCAATTTATATCTTATTAGACATGGTGAAGCTCTTCATAATGTTCTTTTTAGACAACAAGGAATGAAAACTTTCTTTGATACCAATTTTTATGATACTAAATTAACTAATTTAGGTCAAAATCAAGCAACGCATTTAGGTGAAACTTGGGATGAAATAAATAAAATTGATTTAGTTATTGTTTCATCATTAACAAGAACTCTTCAAACCGCACAAAATATTTTTAAAGACAAAAATGTTAAAATGATTTCTCTTGATTGTTTAAAAGAATATCCACAAGGCCAACATACCTGTAATAAAAGGGATTCTAAAAATAATCTTGAAAATAAATTTCCTAATATAGATTTCACAAAACTAGATTCTGTTAATGATGAAATGTGGAATCCCAATAATGGTGAATCAATCGATTCCCTTTTATCAAGAATAAATAAAATGTATGATTTTATTGAAACTAGTAATTGTAAAAATATAGCAATTGTAAGTCATAATTCTTTTATTTCTATGATGAAATACGGAAAATTTCTTCGAATAGAAGATGGTGAAGAAGAATTAAAACATTGTTTTCCTTATAAAATGGAAATTAAATTTGATTAAATTTTTTTATATTAATAAAACAGAATGTTTCAGAAAATAAATATTCCGCGAAAAAATATAGTTTTAAAAGATGATTATTATATTAATTTATTTAAACTAAAACAAAGAAAAACGAAAACACCGAATCTCAAAATTAAACTAATCCACTTCATCAATAGTTGGTCCTGATTCTGGTGGAACATTTTCTGGCATACCACCAGGCATACCACCAGGCATACCACCAGGCATACCACCAGGCATACCACCAGGCATACCACCAGGCATACCACCAGGCATATCTTGACCTTGATACAACTTACTCATTACACCCGATATGCCTTCCTGAAATTCTTTTGTTTTTTGTTCAATCATTTCTTTATCTGTCATTTCACGATTATCATTCAACCATGTTTCATGTTCTGTAATTACATCTTTCACCATAACTTTATCTTCATCTGATAATTTTTCTGTAACTTCTTTTTTATCAAGTGTTGATTTCGTTTGATATAAAAGTGCTTCATATTGATTTATAGCATCAATCTTTTCTTTTAATTTATCATCTTCATCCTTAAACTTTTCAGCTTCTTTTACCATTTTTTCAATATCACTCTGCGATAAACGATTACCATCATTTTTAATTGTTATTTCTTGTTTCTTTCCTGTACCCTTCTCCAATGCAGAAACATTCATAATACCATTTGCATCTAAATCAAACGTTACTTCTATTTGAGGAACACCTCTCGGGGCCGGTGGAATGCCATCTAAATGAAAATCACCTAATAAATTATTATCTTTTGTCATTGTTCTTTCCCCTTCATAAACCTGAATATTTACACCGGACTGATTATCTTCATATGTTGAGAATGTTTGTGATTTCTTTGTAGGAATTGTTGTATTTCTAGGAATTAATTTTGTCATAATACCCCCAGCTGTCTCAATACCCAATGATAATGGAGCAACATCCAAAAGTAGTAAATCACTTGTTTTATCTCCTTTAACTGTTCCCCCAGATAAAATTGCCGCCTGAACAGAAGCACCAAAAGCTACTGCCTCATCTGGATTAATATTTTTACATAATTCTTTTCCATTAAAAAATTCACTAATCAATGATTGAATCTTCGGAATCCTTGTACTACCACCAACTAATACAATTTCATCAACACTATTTTTACTCATCTTAGCATCTTTTAAAACTTTCATAACAGGTTCAATACATTTTTGAAATTGACTCATACATAATGACTCAAATTTCGCTCTAGTAATATTTGTAAAAAAATCATTACCTTCAAATAATGAATCCAATTCAATAGATGCTGTTTGACT
>Ga0209533_1003058_pt1 | contig 14959 bp, 9 predicted proteins | sample COG_04_FD_184748 | JGI IMG/M metagenome (GOLD analysis project Ga0209533, IMG submission 184748) | Pelagic Microbial community sample from North Sea - COGITO 998_met_04 (SPAdes) (version 2) | ecosystem: Environmental > Aquatic > Marine > Neritic zone/Coastal water | place: Helgoland, sampling...
CATCTGCGCTACGTGCAATCTCTAGTTCTTCTAAGTTGACGTATTCTTTGTGCTCAAATTGTGTTTCAGCTAGATCCTGTTTGTCAGACTGAAGAGCAAATGCTTGCTGTGCTTTCATTGTGTCTAACTCATGTTTCATCTGACGCATTTGTGCATCTAATTGGATCTTCATTTCAGCAACGGCAGTCTGTCGCTCTTGTAGCTGCATCTGCTGCTGTGCCATTTGCATTTGTAGTTCTGCATTTGGATCTGGTTGTGCTGGTGGTATCTGCGCTGGGTCAGTTAAGAAATCAGCAACATTCTTGATACCTGATTTATCCAGGACTGATGCCAACATCTTGTACTTATTCATTGGTGAATACATTTCGCCAAGTGTTGGATCTTGTGAGAATAGGTTGTGGAATGCCAGGTGCTTTTGCACCATGTTCTCCTGGTCACCATATCCAAGGTGAAACTCTACCTGGACGTCACGCTTGTCAGCCCATTTTGATGGGTCGATTTGCACATAGCGCCCTGCAAGTTCAACAATCTTCTCTTCAGATTCGTTCTCTACAACTAATGAATAGACCATTGAGAATAGAGGCTTTAGGAAGTTGTTTGCAAAGTTACGTGCGATCACTTTCTGACGCTGCTGTGACATCGTAGCAAGCTGTTCAACCATAGCTGCTGAGTTCTGCTTGCTTAGTGCATCTTTGTTTAGACCTTGTGATAGACGTGAGACACCTGACGTGTCTTCTTTCTCTTCGTCTAGCATCTGCATTGTTTGGAATACAAATGGGTTCAGAGACGCCTGTTGCATAGGACTGATGGCGTCTGGGCGTGTTACGTTTACAATACCACCGACACGATTATCAATCAGCTCTCTGGGGTTCGTTAGGCCACCTTTGACCACTGTGTATCTAGGGTTATTTGTAACCATTGCGTGATCAAGAATTGACCTGGTTAACACTGTACGTGCATTCTGGATACCAAGCAGCTTTTCAGCAAAGTTGTTACCGTGGAATGCGTGAGGGATAGGTAGAGGGACAAACGCTACAAATGGACGTCTGTTTACTATTTCTTTCTCAAGTAAAACATTAGATGCTTTGACTACTCTGTATAACTCAGCAACACCGGTACCCAGGCAGTCTAACTCTATGTAAGATTCAGTGATTGTTACCTGGCGTGTTTGGCGCTGGTCGCCTCTAAAGTTAAATCCACGGTCAGCACCTATGTCGTCATGGCGCGATAGTATCTCTGGATCACTGTCAAAGTCAGTATCTTCGTTGTCTGATATCTTATCAACTAAGTCATGGTCGTAACCCATTTCAATAAGTTCAGAGATAGATTTCTTAGTGCGGTGTGCACAAAATGGCACTGTGTCCAGGGACTTTGCTTGTGGTGCAATTAGAAACTCTTCTGGCGCTATGGCTTCTACTTTTACCTGGGAAGTATCTCGAGTTACTCGGAGATCGCCACTGTATAGACCCATCTCATCTTGCTCGATTTCCTCGATCTCGACGTTGTCCTGGGCAAGTACCATGTCCAGCTCTTCTTCAGTCAAATTCTCAACGTACTCAAGTGTGCTTTCGTCTTGCATGCACCAATAAACTTTGGCGATACCAGCGCGAGCTATGAGGCCATCGTGTATGACTGTTTGCATTGTCTCAAAGAGGTTATTCTGGCGATGTAAGACGTAGTCAGTGTACTCTGTGCATACTTCTGCTGTGTCAACGTCATCGGCGTTCTGTGGGGCAAATCTAAGGGTTTTGTTACCTGTACTAAAAGTCTCTAGGAGTGCAGCTTTCATGCTTTCTACAGCGTCGTAGACATCTTGGCTTACAAACTTGCTGTTGCCATCGTGCGCTGGGCGCGGCAGCTTTGCAGCATAGTAATCCATTACCCTGCGGCGTTCCCTGCTGAGTTCTGAATCATAGTAGCCAATTGAACGTCTGAGGTTCGTGTCAACAATTGATACGATCTGGTCGTCATCAAGTTTTTTATAGTCATCTGATTTCATTTTTTAAACCATCTCAATGTAAAATTCATCGACTGCATCTATTGGTTCCCAGGCACCCTCATGGATGTGATTAGCCAGGGCCAAACTCATTACGCAGTCATCGAAGCATCCAGCTTCTGCCTCCATCCCACCGTTGTTATTAACAATGTATGTAAGCATTTCTCGGATAGTGACTTTGTCGTTTAGTGTAATCTTATTCTCCCGTACCGCTGCCCTTAGTTCGTCAATAATCAGGGGTTTGGTTTTGGAGGTAGTAGTGAAACCTAGTTTTACAGTCTCTTTGTCAGTTAGTTTGTCTACCTGGATCTCAGTGTAGAAATTAGGGTAGGCCATGTCTTTACCAAGCCTGGTACAAGTCAGAATACCGTGACTGTTGTTTTCAACGATGATGTAAGCAAAGTTAAAGAACTCACCTAATCTGTATAAGACTGTAGCAAAGTAATCGGGGTGTACCTGGGCGCGGTATGTTGCAACCTGGCGTTTCTTACTGTCGAGTACCTGGGCTACTGAGTAGTCACCACCACGAACACCCATAGCGACATCTGCACCAATGGTGTACTTCTCACCAGGATCTAATGTCCTGTAGAGCGTAAGTTCACCACGCACGTTCTCGAGCCAATCGTCACCTTCAAGGGCAAGACGCTGTTTTGGATCAGGTGCTGCTTCTAGGTTTTCTTGTAGTGTCTGTGGATTAAACACTGGTCTACCAGTTGAAATAAAGGCCTCGTTTGGCTCTGCTGGATATTCTTGCTGGAAGAGTTCAATGCCGTTCTGTGCGATCTTTCGACGACGAAACATTAGCTGCTCGTTGTCTAGGTCGTACTTCTTAGATAGCTCTGTTTCTTCTGGTGTAATCTCAAAGTTACTAGGCACAGTCTCACGATACTCTGGATCCATGAACCAAGGTATAAACACTGGCACATAGCCGTTGGTGCCATCTACAGCGCCTTTCCAAAGATCATAGAAGATACCTGAGACACCGTTTGCTGTACTCTCGACGAATATAGCAGTGCCTTTCTTGTTAGGGACAGCTTGTGTCATCCCGTTCCAGTTCTCTAGGGCAGTAGACTTTTGCCAGAACGCAAGTTCTGAAGCGTGTACGTGTGTCAGTGTTTCACCACGACCAATACTTTCACCACCGGCTGTAGCAACAACAAATGAGCTGTCGAGTACATCAAATGTCAGCTCTCGCCTGGATGAGTATTTAGTGTGTGGTTTTAGCAGCTCTGGGCAGTTCTCATGGTAACGCTTTGTCATATCAAAAAGCGCCCTGGTACTGTCAGAGTGATGTGTGACCACCATAGCTTTACATGCTTTGCGCTGTGAAACGTTGAAATAAAGGTAACCGCCAACGTATGTAGATAGACCCTGCTGCCGTGCTTTCAAGATGATTACACGCACCTTACCTTCTGCTGCCATTTGTTTATCTACAGCATCTTGTAGTAGCAGCTGTGCTGGCTTGAGATTTAGGTTTCTGATGTCTCCGTCTTTTGTTCGGATCTTGAGAGCTGACTTACTGTAGAAGTCAAATTCGTCATACAGCTTGCGGCGTATCTCTTTAAGTTTTGGTTCCATCGTCGGTTTGCTCTTCCTCTGTGTCACTTACTAAGAGCGACTCTAAAAAGGCTTCTGCTTTACCAATGGTAACTTCGCTCTTTGCTGCCGGTTTAGTCTTTGTAAAATCTAAGACCATTCGTGCTGCTGTTAGCCGGTCACGGTTCTGACCAGGCTCACGCATTATTTCAACTGCTGCTTTCAAAGCCTCAACTGCATATACGTCATCTATTTCATTATCTTTGGCCATAATTGCCACGATCCTTTCAGCATCTGCTTTTGCTTGTTTTCGTATTGGTGTTATGGCCTCAAGAGTATAACCATCTGGTGTACCTTGTGGCCGACCAGGGTTCTTACGTTTTTTCGTTGACCACTGTTTCCGGAGTGCTCTACCTTCCTCCGTTTGCATTAGTTTTGTGAAGTAGTTGTTCTCTTTTGGTGTTGCTTTTTTTGGATACTTCAGTTCTTTTTTTGGCGACTTTGGCCGTGGGTTTTTGGGTGCTCCCATTCGCTCCTCCTATGATACTTTTGATTACTGCGTGAGTTTGTGGGCATTGCTGACAAAAGACTATGTCAATAAATGATTTATCCATCTCTTGTAGTATCTGTGATCTCTGGTCTTTGCTTAATAAAGACGAGGATTTCACTTTCTCAATAGCATCCAGGTAAGGTACCAAGTCGTATGCTGTTTTTACTATCATTTTGCTTCCTTAATGTAATAAGACCCCATCTCTGGGGCCTTACTTTTGTAGTTTATCCTATGCAGCTAATATGCCTGGGGCAGGGGTAAGTGCACCTGGGGGCATTGGCTGCTGCTGTTCCTCTGGCGGTTCATCACCACGGGCCATCATTGCTAATATGACTGCAATTGTCATTGCTAACGGATGACTGAAGAATTTGATGCCACTCTTGTTCTTAGAGTTATCAAAAAGATGCTTTAGTAACTTGTAAGTATCAGGTGCAACTTTCTTCATTATCTTTGGATGCATCATGGCAACTTGTAGAGCGTTTACAGTTAACTCTGGAATAGACTGTTCGTAGTTACGTTGGTCTACTATTTGTTTTTCAAACGCTTTTACATCTTTGTTAAACTGTTCACTTCTTGTACCGTTGGCTTTTGCTTTTCGCTGTCCGGCATTATAAGAATCAATCAGTGATTTAGTCTGCCGTAGAGGTACCACTTGTCCAGTGTTTGGATCTTTAAACGTAAGGTTTTTCTGTATTGCTAACATCTCTGCAATGATTTTATTCTGAGATCGAGCAGAGTTTGGAGTGCTAACTAAACCACCAAACACATCCTCTAAGCTATTTATGCCGGCTGTGTCGTCTTGGTTGGTTAAGTAGTTAAATACAAACTTGTCACCCATAAACTGATTTGTGTCTATGTCAGATCCAGTTATGCCATGTGCAACTTCATGTATCATATACGAAAGAGACGCTAGGCCACTTACAGTACCACCAAACGCATCTACACCACCTGGCATTATTGCCATAGCCTCTCGATTGTTTGGGTTATATGCACCAAGGGCGCCCTCTGTAATAGTAGGGTCAGCTCTTTCCATATCTTTAAAAGATCTAAATAGCTTTGGTGCTATATTGTATGCACTAGCCAGTTTAAATGTTGCATCAAAGTCTTTAAGGCCGTTTTCGTATGCAGAGCCTTTTTTACCAATTTCAAACAAAGACTGTACAACTGGTATCTGTGCTCTTATTTCAGCTTCGGATACTGGTTGGGATCTATCATTATTTTTTGGCGCAGCATTCCTTTGTCCTCCGAAGAATTGTCCAAGGATGCCTTGTCTTGTCGCTCCTGGTAATCCTGCATTGGTAGGTGCTGACCCTCCTCCTGGAGATCCAGTTCGTCCAAGAGATCCCAATCGATTTCCTTGTCCAGAACGCTCCAATCTATTTGCGACTGCTTTTCTTGCAGCATTGGCGTAGTCTGGGGCTTCGTCATCTTTGTAACCACGGCTTTCTCCATCTTTTTGCTTTGCTGTATCATACAGACGTTTCTCAGGATACCACATGAGAGCCTGTAAGTCACTCATTGTTATTGGTTCATTAGATATTGCTTTTAATTCTGGCGAGTCATTTAAACGATCTAAAGTCTGGGCAAAAACTGCTCGTATAAAGTTACGCTCTTTTGGGCCAGCAGGGGCTTCCACTTGACCATCAAGATATTTAGCCAAAGCATTACCGGCTTTTCGTAATTCTGGGCCACCTGGTATTGCATTTATCTGTTTTCTCCACTCTTTATCCATAGATAGCTTTGCAATAGCCTCTGATAACTGTTCAACTTTACTTTTTGACATGTTCTTAGTAGGTTTTATAGGGGCTTTAATAAACAGTGGTTTAAATGGCTTTAGGTCATAACTTTTCATCATACCTTTGATCTCAGTAGTTTTCTTTTTGATCATTGGTTTATTGATATTAACTAGACCACCGCGCCATCTACCTACAGTACGCATTAACCAGCGATCCATAGTTAGCTCGTCAAACTTACCATATAGATTTGAGTAGAAACCACCGCCGATCTTTGGCCCTAAAATGGCTGCACCACGTATTAGTGTGTCTTTACCTTCGCCTGATATCTTTACATCATATTCTTTCTCAAGTTGTTTGAGAGGAAATTTAGAGTCCATAAAATCAGCTAAAAGTGCATGTGCACCATCGTCAGAATTAGACAGCCTGTTAAACTTATCTAACATTGTATGGTATTGGCCTAATCCAAAGTTAATACCTTTGGCTGCTTGTCCTATACCGGCGTCTGTAGGGAAACGACCTGTTTCTTTAAGTGTTTCGTAAACATCGAGTGCTAGTTCAAAGTTCTTATCTACTTTTAATCCGTTTGATGTAACGGCTGTAGCCCATATAAACTGCATTTTAGCTTTTGGGTCTGTAAGGACTTCTGGATGCAACTCAGCAACTGTTTTAAGAGCCTGATCAACTGTGCGACCATACCATCCAATTGCGTTTTGATTGTCTTTTAATGCTTCAAGTGCATCAGTAAAAGCAAAGTCAGTCAAGCGATCAATGTTTGCATCTTCAAGGGTACTTAGGTCTATACCTTCGCGTTCTTGTGCTTCAAGTGATTTTGCCTGGAGGTCTAATTTGAAATCGCGGCCTTTGTTGTATACTTTGTCTCGAGCCATTGTGAATGAGTTGTTAAGGTTAGTATCAAGAGCAACATCTGTTGTAGAGCCAAACTGTGCTGGGACAGCTACAGTTCTCTGCTCTTTAGTTTTACCTTCCCTAGTTTTTACAGTACGCTGCCTCTGCTGCTTAGTAATACGCTCGTACATTGGATCTATGATCTCTTGTACAAGTTTAGGATCTACGTTCTCTAACTTCTTGTAGACTGCTTCAAATGTTTCAAGTGGCTTTGATCCTAAGTTACCGTCAAGTTCATCTATTGCCTGGCTAAGTGTCTTATAGTCACTTTCGCTCATAATGCCTTCGTTGTTAACTTCGTTTAGTGCTGTCTTCTGATTAGCGTTAAACTTCTTGTTAGCTTCGATGCCACGGTTGTAGTTTTCTTGGGTAGTAAACCTTGGGCCGAACTGTGGCTCTGCATCAAGTTTAGCGTTTGTAGTGTTTGTTTCACCTGGGATCGGCTGCGGCTTGTTTATAACCTGGGCTTGCACAAGTGGGTCACTCATTGTCTTGGCTTTTACCAGGCGAATAAGTTGTGTGAGGTTAGTAACTGTACCACTTTCGCGTACTGATGTGCGGTAGCTGTCAATTGCACGTTGTACAATAGGTGTAACACCATCTGCCTCTATTTTAGCTAGGGCTTCGGCAACACCAACTTTACTCAGACCAGTACTATTTTCCATTACATATTGTGGTGCAGGGTTTTGATCATTTGGGTCGCCTTTTGGTGGAGCGTTCATGTCATCCAAAGATCTGTTAAGTTCTACCTCTTCCATCTTTTGTTGTTCAGCTTGTGATATTCTGTCTTCACGCAGAGAAGGGCCAGTAGGGCTTAACTGATTCATCCTATCAGATTTTGTGTTGTCTCTAATGTACTTGTTAACTGTAGAGCGTCTACCTGTCACTGCATCAATGGCTCGACCACCGACAAATGCGCCACCTTGTATAGCTAGACCAGTACCACCACCGGCCATGTAAGCTGCACCTGTAGTCGCTAGTCCGGTTAAGCCACCTTGGGAACTGAACGGGTGTGTCAGGTTGTTCAATGGGTTTGCCAAGTCTGTAACTTTTGACACGCCACCTTTGTAACCAGATTTGTGTAGAGCTGTAAGTTCGTTCATCTCTAGTAAAAGATTACGAGCCTTTTGGCCTTCGTATGTTTGTCCAGCAAGTCTATCCAGGGCGTTTAGTTCTTGTTCGCCTACCTGGCTTTTTGCTAAAGTTTTACCTTCTGCTAAAGCAGCTTCTGAAAGTATTTTATCTTCAAGATCTACAAGTGTATCTTGGTCAGTTACTGCCACTAGAGGTTTTAGATCTTTAAAAACTTGCTTTAGATCTTTTTCAATTTGTGTGTGGGCTTTTGTTACAGCTTCTCTAGCGCCGTTAGTTGACTTAACGTCAACGTCTTTTAAGTTGTGGTTGTTTGCTTCTGCTACTTTTACTAAACGGTTTGCAAAGGCTGTAGCTGCACGGCTTTGTTCTGTGTTCTCAAAAGGCTGTGCGTTTAAACCTTCTACGGCTGCGGTACCTGTTCTAATAGTACCACCAGCGCCAGCACCGGCTATAGACGCTTCTTTCAAACGTTCGAATATCTCGTTATCTTTGAACTCTTTGCCACCTAGTGCATCTGCACCAATAACGACGCCTTCCTGTAGTCCCTCAGTTACACCTTCGGTTGCCATAGCTGCTACTACTTTTACAGGTAGCTGTGCTAGGCCCTTGGCCGTTAGTATTGAGTTGATTTTCTTGACGCCCATAGCGCCTACAACTTCTGGCGTCATACCTTTAAACAACATGCCCAAACCTAGGTTTTCTAGAGCTGCTATTACAAGACCACCGCCAGTGGCTAACTTTACACGCTTCTCTGGGTCAAGACCTTCGATCTCTTTTAGTGAAGTGTTGACTTCGCCAGCACCTAAGAACGGTGTGATAGTGCCACCAGTTGCTAGAGCTGCGGCTATGCCGTCAGCACTTTCTGCAACTTTCTGTGCGCCGTAATATAATGCAGAACCTGGGCCTTTTATGCTGTCAGATGTAAGTGACTCATAATTAAGAGCATCACGCTGATTTTGTAGCTCGGCTACTTTTTTGCGTTGTTCTGCCACTGTTGCAGCGTCTCTTGTTGCATCATCTATTGGCTCTGCACCAAAGAAGCCTCGTATTTTATTACGTGCATCATAAAGTGTATTTGCAAAACCAGAGTTGTTAAACTGTTCACTTAGATCTGCAACATAGTCATTTGTGTTTGCGTAGGTGTTTAGTTTACCAAACTCTAAGGCTGTACCGAGTGAGCTATCTTTTTTGGGGTTTAGTGTATTATTTAGGGCTTCTATTGCACCTTCACGGTTGGGGCCAGATACTTTGTACTTCTTGCCGTTAGGTGCAAGTATAGTAAAATTTGGCATGTGCTATAGCCTCCATTATTAATTATTCTGGGTCAGATGTCTCATCTTCGATCTCAAGCACTTCGTATTGTGCGTTTGCTTCGGGCATAGACATACCTGGCATTGTTTCAGATAGTGGTGCATCTAGATCTGTTAGACGTGCATTAGGGTTCAATATTCTGTTCATGAATATCTCTTGCATCTGGATCTTACGATCTAACCAGGCAATCCATACACTCTCGTCGTCGTAGTCACTTGGTGCAGAGCTGGCGAACAATGTCATCTCAGCGTTTGAGATTGCACCTTTTGTCTGAGCAACACGTTCCATAATTTCATCAAGTTTTAGCTTTTTTAAATACAAACGGTCAGCTTGTTCTTTGTTACCAAAAGTAGTACCAACAAGCCTGTTCCATAGATCACCAGGAGACTTACCTGTTACGTTTTTACTACCTTCAAGTATTCTTTTGGCTTCTTGCATTTGGTTAAGAGATATGTTTATTTTATCTAATTTTGCATAGTTCTCTACATCTAGTTTCTCTTGCTTCTCAGCTCTCTTTGCCGCTGCAAGTGCTTCAGCTTTTCTGTTAATCATGTCGGCGTTGTATGCGTCAGCTTCTGCTTGGCGGTTTGCATCTTTGATGTCGCCATATGTTTGTCCCATAGCTTCAATGTAAGAGTCGCCACGGTTTGCTGCGCCGACACCGGCAGCTCCCATACGCATTAACATTTCGCCTTGGCTGACCTTCATGTCTGGCATTTGAGATCCACGGGCATTACCCGAAGACATATTATTTAAGATACCAGTGTTTGAATTTGCTACTTGGTTTGGGTCTTGTAAAGCAGGGCCGCCCATAGTGTAATTGTTTGTAGGGTATCCGTTAGTGTCTGGGCTGTATGGTTGCCCATTTAAAAAACGATTATACATTATCAAAAAACTCCTTTATCTTGTGTGTGGGTTAGGTGTGCGACCACCACCACCAAACATATTAGGATTTTGCTTCATGAAACCAAAGCCAGCCATGCCACCTGATATAGCAGCACCCATTGGATCAACTGTATTTGCTGCATAGACGTTATTAGTTTGTGGTGCTTTGCCTAAGATGCCAGCCTGGTAGTTCTTACGCTGCTCAAGTTCAAAGTCGCGCATTGCTTCATAACGTTTCTGCATGTCATTTAGCTGTGCTTGATCATACCCTTGCAACGCATTACCAGCGTTCATACCAAAGTTAGCACCTTCTCCCATAGTGTTCATGCCCATAGTGTATGCGTTTGCTATACCGGCGTTTGCACCCATAGCCCCAGACAATGCGTTCTGCTGGTCAGCAAATGCTTGGTTCTGTGTGTTTAAGCTGCGGTCAATTAAGTTGTTCTGTATGTTTGATGCCATGTCAGCTCTGCGATCATCATAAGCACGATTGGCTACAGCTGTGGCAATACCAGCGCGACTAGAGTTCATGTTGTTAGAACCGGATGCCGCCAAGTCTATGCCAGTTAATGTGTTCTCCTGGAGATTACGACGGTCATCACGCATAGCTGTGTCTAAGAGAGATCCAGTGTTGGCGTTTGCGTAGTCAATAGCGTTACCCAGGCGATCTTGCTGCTGGGCGTTGTTTACCATGCCCTGGTACTGGCCGTACATGTTGTTTGCGTTGTTGCCAAAGCCAGCGTTGTTGCCCATCATGGCGTTGCCAGAGTTCATCATGTTCATACCGAAGTTGCCCATATTGTTGGCAGTTCCAATTTGGAAATCGTTCGGGCCGGCGTATGTATCACCGGTATAAGCACCAGCATTCAAGACGTTATTAAGTGCGCCTTCAGAGCCTTTTAGGTTGTTGTCCACGTATGGCTTGTACTGATTAAAAGAAGCCATGTTAGCTGCGTTTGCGGCGTCCATTGCTTTCTTTTTACTTTTTGCACCTAGATAACTAGTCCCTGCGCCTATGACAGCCCCTGCTATTTGTCCCCACGGCATAATATATTCCTTTCTAGCTTCGCTAGTTTAGTAGCTCTGCTACACATTTTTATACGGCTATCCACGCTGTGCCGTTGTACACAACAAGTTTAGATACGCCTTGTCCTATTGGTTCCCAAGGGTACACGGCATAACGCACCATGCCTTTTCTTGGGTTGGTAGGCTCTCTGTCGGTAACTTGGATACTTGCGTCTGCTAGTGATTTAATAGACGCTTCGATTTCTCTCAGTTCTTCCTGTAAGTAGTTGGGAAGGAACTCTGGTGAGAGTGTTGGTGCTGTGCGCCTAACGTAAGTAGACACCAGCATGTTTATTTTATCTGAGATAGCCATATTGTCAGTTACCTCCGACCAGTGACAGTGATCTCAACATCCATACCAGTGAAGTTGAAGTCCTTGTCGGCTGTGGTTGACAGCTTGTACGACAAGTATCTGCCAGACATACGGGCATCTACCTTGTAGTCAGCTAGAGCATCAAAGGTTACTGCACCACCATAATTAGGTGTAGCATGAGGTGTATCGGCTGCCCCAAAAGTAAACTCAAACTGGCCGTTTGAACTGTCAGTAGATACCTGGGGTGCTAGTCTGGAGATAACTTTGTAGCCAGTAAGTGGTATTCCTTGCTCGTCCAGGTCAAGACCTACACGTTCTATAAAGAAGGGTTTTGATACTGCCGTGTCTATAGCTTGCGATAGACTACCTTTTTCTATCAAGTCGATACCATAGACTTTACTGTTAGCTACCCCACCCCCAGCTTTCGCTAGGACAAGTGGGTGTCTTTGGTATGGGCTTTCTTGTGAGTGGTATGAGCCACCTACATTGTCGTAAGTAGTCGTAGCGTCTGCATATGTTGACGCTGTGTTTACGTTGGCTTCAGCACCAGCGACTACGTTAGGTAAATCATAGAATGACCATATGTCTTCTTTGTAATTGTAGACAGCTGCACGGTTACACGCATCACCATCTGCGTACTCAGCCATGTCGTCGCCACTGTGGTAACAGAAGTATACTTCCTCTAGCATTGAGTTATGCAAGACAAAACACTGTTCAGTCTTAGAGTTGTCTAGGCCGTTAAAGATGTAGTCTCGGACTCTTCCGTCACATATTGATTGACGAGTGTTGCCATCGGTTACATAGATGTCATCCCTGTCAAAGACGTAGTGTCTACCTTCGATTTCTTGGATGCAATTCTGATTGATTACACCAGAGTCGTCAAAGAGTTTCCTAAAGTTAAAGATAAATGCACCACCGACAAACTCCATCATCCACACTTGGTCTTGTGAATAGACAAGGAAGTTGGAGCCTAGAGTAGCCCCATCAACTATAGGGGTCTTCATTTGTACTAGGTCATTAAAGCCAGCACTGTTGGTTAAGTCTGAGGCATCCCATGTATCTGGGACTTGGTTAGCTAACACGGGGTCACTAAAGCGAACCCTGTTAGGGAACTCTGTGCCACTTTCTATAGTGCCTAGTGCAAGTAAGAAGTCACCATAGGATCGTATAGCTGTCGTAGTTACACCAGAAGGCCAGTTAGGTAACGTAGTAAAGTTAGTTGCGCTGGGCACTCTATGTACTGGGGCTGTTGTTGATCTATTGATGTACTGTACGTCTGCAAGTATTGTGGCTGTCACGGGTGTGATAGCAGATGCAGACAGTGAACTGTTGAACTTTTGTGATAAGACGCCATTAGACATCTCAAAGATGTCAAAAGTATCATCCACCACTAATACTGTATCAAAACCTGATAAGGCACTGACACCATAGATGAACTTGGGATTAATCGTAAGATTGCCTGATATGCTTCTGTATATGGGTGCTCTAGTTACCTTTGCTTCGTTAAAGCGTACGTTTTTAGCTCTAGTGTAGGCATTGATGGGTAGGCTGTATGGGTCGATGTCTGTAACGACACCAACAGACCCAAGCCCACGGATAGGGAGGTTAGTCATGGGCTATAGCTTCCTTAGTTGTTACGTTTTAATACAAGGGAGTAGGGCTACGTTTCGCGAACGGGTTTCTGATGCAATGCGGACAGTGCCATAGCCAGATAAGTTTACAGGCTCAAGAACTCTGTCACTTGATCTACCAACACCAGTTGCATAGGTACCACTACCGCCACCTGGCCCATTACTTTGTGTAGTCAGCATGTGTCCGTGGCCTTGTAAGGCATCAGCCTGTGAAGAACCAAATGCACGTCCGTTGTCCACACCTTTGCTGTTGTCCCAACCACGGATGAACTCACCACGTAAGTCAGGGACATTGAATGTAGTTGTCCCGTTACCTGATCCGTGTGTCACACCAATAGCCGCAAACAGAGCCGAGTAGGTACTACGGCTAACTGCGCTGCCATTACACTCTATGTAGCCTGTAGGTGCACTTGTGTTTGCAAAGTAAGACACAAGACCAGTAGGTGCACCACTGTTTGCTAGTGCTGCTGTAAGGGCATCTAATTGTGCCTGTATGCCGCTAGTGACTCCATCCACATGGTTTAACTCTGCGGTTGTCGCTGTTAGCCCATCAGTTATGTTCAGTTCGGCTGTGGTAGCTGTAAGACCATCAGTTATGTTGAGTTCTGCCGCAGTCGCAGTGACACCATCGAGTATGTTGAGTTCGGCTACTGTAGACGTAATGCCATCAAGGGTGTTTAGCTCGGCTGTTGTAGCCGTAACGCCGTCCATAAGGTTCAATTCGGCTTGGGTAGCCGTGATTGCACCAGTGACGTTTGGTAACGTAGCTTTGATGGTGGCTTTAAGTAGTCTGATGTGGTCGTCAGCTTGCGCCAGGCCGTCCGTAGAGGCTGGGTTTGAGGCGTTGAGACTGTTGACGTATGTTCCTGATTCAAGTGCCATAGTTCTGGGTTCCTGGTATTTTACTGGTGGTGTTACTTTTGTGTTCCTGGGGCCGACAGCTCTTCAAGAGGCCTGACAACAACAACAACAAGCAAAGGGTTTAGCTGCGTTTTTGAAATTGGATTCTGAAGTTAGGTACGGGGGGTCATTTTTTGCCTAGGGAACCTAAATCGACATTCATTTCTATTGATATTATCTATGGGCATCTGTAACCCACTGATATCATTGCATTTCTATGTAAACAGATTAGTAATCCGTTGACGACAAGGATAGCTTATTAGACATTAGGGAAATTTATCTGGATACATGCTCATTTCTTTGAACACAGAATACAGACACACAGACCTTAGTTACACCAATGTCACACCTATGTATCTACCAATGTCACACCAATGTCATCACTTACGTCTCCCAACGTTTACCCTTATGACACCAAGGGCAATCACTATGTGCTTCGACAGCAATGCTGCTCCTGTTAATACCAAAGTCTTTCAGCTCTGGATCAGACGCCATTCTAAGACGATCAGCAGACCTATTTGCCATAACGTGGTACTCATATGCACCAAGCCATAGGACGATAGTCTTCAATGTTCTCACTGTTACTCTAAGTACTAGCATTGGTCATATGTCTTTCTGTATATGTATATTGATCATAGTGGTAGTAGTAGTGGTGTTGTTGTTGTTAACTCTTCAGTAAACTCATGTGTCTCAACAAACGGATCTCAACTCTTAGGAGTTCAACGTCTGTATCTTCGGGAGAGAACGACATATGAGTTTACAGAAGAACTAACAGCTGTAATCTGGTGTGCTATGACACCAACGTTTCTCTATTAGGGTGGACACAAGGTCAGATGTTGTATAATGTATTACCTGAACCTACTATTTGAGGTACATTTGTTACCCAAAAGAGTAGGAACACGACGCACTTTAATCGGTGCCAGAGGCCTGGAGAGTACCGCAACCATGTGGTTTCCCAGGCCTCGTCTTTTTACTCCTGTACACTACCACTGTTGACAGTCTCCATACGGTACATACCGTTGACTGCATCAGCCT
>Ga0209533_1003060_pt1 | contig 14955 bp, 10 predicted proteins | sample COG_04_FD_184748 | JGI IMG/M metagenome (GOLD analysis project Ga0209533, IMG submission 184748) | Pelagic Microbial community sample from North Sea - COGITO 998_met_04 (SPAdes) (version 2) | ecosystem: Environmental > Aquatic > Marine > Neritic zone/Coastal water | place: Helgoland, sampling...
TACTGTAGGGAATTGCCAGTACTCAGGCATGAGCCAAGGATGTGGATAGGAAGAAATCCCAGGTTTGTCTACTTCTCGCCTAAAGTTATCCAAATCTTTTTCAGTAAAATATCCCTCCAAAAAACTTCTTGCGTATATGCCAGGTGAGGAATGACCTTGAAAATAGATCAAGTCTTCTTGACCTTCTGTTGAGCCTTGAAAAAAATAGTTAAAGCCAACATCATAAAGTGTCGCCGACGATGAGAAGGTTGCTATATGACCACCTAGGTCATCATCCGATTTATTCGCTCTTAGCACCATTACTAAAGCATTCCATCTAATAAGCGATCTAATTTTTCGCTCCATAAATAAATCTCCAGGCATCTTTGCCTCTTCACTCACCGGAATGGAGTTTCGGAAAGGGGTGGTGAGATTATAATTGGGGATAGTTCCAAGCTCAGTAAGCTTTGATGCAAGCTTACCTAAGATAAAAGAGGCTCGCTCATTACCATCCTCGGAGATAATATTTTTTAAAGCATCAAGCCACTCTTGAAGCTCTGGATCCTGAATTGAATTTTGCATAATTTGATGAGTATAAATTTATAAAAGCCGCTCTATTTCTTGAGCTTTTGAATATCGCTTTGCTTTATAGAAAATATTGTTATTATAAATGCTCTTTTATATTTAACCTAAAGGTAAATCATGCGCTTTTCATATCATCCATCAATGTGTAATCCTTCTTTCTACATAGAGCTTGGCAAAGCAGCAGAAGCAGCTGGTTTTGATGCTATAACATTTCCAGATAGTATTTGTTATCCAAAGGAGTGTGACTCAACCTACCCTTATAACGATGATGGAAGTAGAGACTTTTTAGATGGCGTCCCATTCCTAGAGCCCTTCTCGATTATTCCAGCAATTGCAGCTGTGACAGAGAAATTAGAATTTTCAACATCTGTGTATAAGCTTGCACCAAGACAAGCAGTCACTACAGCCAAATTTGTGACTACGCTCGGAGTAATGACAAATAATAGATTTCATTTTGGGGTTGGAGTGAGCCCTTGGTATGAAGATTTTTTAGCAACTGGGGAGCGCTGGGAAAAAAGAGGCAAAAGAATGGATGAACAAATAGATATCTTAAAAGGGCTTATGAATGGTGAATATTTCTCTTATAAGGGAGAGTTTTATGATATTCCTGAATTAAAACTATGTCCGACTCCGACCAAGCCAGTGCCCATTCTTATTGGTGGGCATTCAAAGCCGGCCTTGAGGCGTGCAGCAAGAGTTGGTGATGGGTGGATTAGTGCTGGTTTAAGCCTAGAAGAAACAAAAGGCTTGATTGATCAGATTAATGCCTTTAGAAAAGAATACGGCACTATGAATCATTCGAATTATCAATTTCAAGTAATGGGAGAAGCGGCATATTCTCCACAGGGCATCCGGCAACTAGAGGATCTTGGGGCAACTGAGGTTATTGTGGCTTTTAGAAATACCTATGAAGGTGGGGAAGATAATAGAACTCTTGAAGGAATGATATCTGAAATCAATTGGTATGCAGAAGAAGTAATTAATAAGTCTAAGTAGCAAATGGTTGGGATGGCCGGATTTGAATCGATGACCACCTCACCCCCAGCGAGGTGCGCTACCAGGCTACGCTACATCCCGAAATAATCAGTGAGTTTTTTATACATTAATAAAGAGCTAATAATATATACAATTCTTTAAAAGTCATTATAATCACAACTATAAAGAAGATTAGATGTTTAAAAAAACAACTTTATTTTACTAATTAAATTAATGAGTAAAAAAAAATTGCTTTTTATAGATATTTATCAGAGAATACGACTTAAATAACTAGGAGCTTTGAATTATTATGGCCAAATTGAAAAACAAATTTAAATACTTATTAACACTTGTAGTGCCATTTATGGGCACAGCACTTATTGCTGAGGATGCACCAGCACCAAAGAGTGGTGGAAATGCAGATGAAGCAAAAGGTACGCTAAGCGCTGGAGCTATTGCTGCTGCCGTTGCTGCGGCTGCTGCTATTGCTGCTGTTATGGATGATGATGATAGTCCTGCACCGACTCCTGCACCGGCTCCTGCACCGACTTCTGCACCGACTCCTGCACCGACTCCTGCACCGACTCCTGCACCGACTCCTGCACCAACAGTTATTGAAGAATACGTAACTGGCACTACACCAATTTTGGAAACAACTGCTGGTTCTTCTACAAGCACTGTTACCGGTACTAGTACATCAACTGCAATTGGTACGGTTGAGGGAACTAAAGCTGTTAGAAATGAAACTACTTCTACTTCTACTTCTACCTCTACCTCTACCTCTACTTCAACATCAACATCTACTGTTACAGGAACAGCTACATCAACCAACGCTCAAGATCAGGAAATTACCGTAGAGGTTGAGATTGAAGTAGAAAATGAGATTGAAGTAGAAAATACAAACATAGATGTCATTGACAATGTGGCTGTATCAACCACCACGCAATCTACATATACTCCAGTTGACATTGAGTTAGAAAATACTGTAGATGAAACCGTAACTACTCCGACATCAGAGTCTGTTCAGGTGGGTGTTTCTACGCAAACAGCAACTAGAACTAAGTAAAGAAAATCTATTTCTTGATTTTAAAAGGCCCTTCTCTGAAGGGCCTTTTTTTTGCCTGATATAAACTCAAATCATTACAAATCTCAAGCTTCCTATCAAGTATTCTGAGGCTTGCTGATAATCAATAATGCACTTAATACTTATAAAAGAGCTAGATAATCGCAGGCTTTTATTTTTAAGCCTCTTGCACCACCAAGAAAGCATCTGACAGTGGGTGACAGCAAAAGATATAAATATATATACAAACAGTGAATGCCTAAAAATAAAGCTTTATTTAATCTAAAAATTCTTTGTTATTTAGCTTAGAGAGGCAGCAGATGAGATAAAGTATTTTTTAATACTTATAGTAGAAGTGCAATATTGCAGGCTTTGTAAAAGGATGTAATGATTGCTCCGAGCTAGAGGGCAGTCCCGTAGATCCATAATCTACATTAATCTTAAGATCCCAGTTAATATCCTCGGAAACTAGTTCAAGCTTAATCATATTGATAGATTGATGAATATAATTCAGGGAAACCGGTAACTCATACAATCTAGGACTATCAAAATTATAAAATAAGGTATTATTATTGTTCATTAACATTCTATCTATGCTAAAAATTGGATTCATAATTTCAAAATTATGCTCAAGGCCAACGGTATTGATAATAAATCCTTTGTAGGTTTGTAGAGCTACATTGTCTTGCCCTATCCAGGTAAAGATATCACTTTCTATGGATTCAAGAACTAAAGTTGCATTTTGTTGACCCAATTCAACTGTAATAAATGAAGTTTGTTGCTTTTCTATATAGTCATCTCCTGGTGAGTATGGCTTAAAACTATTAATAACTCTTTGAGGAGTTTCAACTAACAATGGAAAATAGTCACTATTTAAGCTGCAGCTTACAGAAAAGACTAAGGGAATTATCATTTTTAACTTATTCATAAATATTGTTCCATGAATGAGTAATGGACCAATTGCTAGCTTGATCAGTTACACCAAATAAAGGTAGGCCATGAATAAGAACAGAAGCGCCATCTCGTGTTACTGGTTTAATACCCCAGTTAAAAGATCTTTTACCATAAGTTGTAGAGAAAAAGTCTAAGGGAATTGAAAAATATAGCCCTTTATCAAATGCGCCTTCACCAAACTCTTCCTTACTGATATCTGTCCTTGAAAAGAATGCGCCTACCTGCATGCCTGTTTCAAATTTTCTTGAAACATCAAATGTATATCCAGAATCTCCTGCCAAATATCTTCCAGCCTTAATAGAAATTAATACACCGCTATTGGGCTCTCTATAAAAGAAATTGATATGGCCTGTTGATGTTTCATAACTTCTAAAATTTAAGTCTTGTTTATAATCTCTTTGTCTCACTCTCCAGGCCTCTAGGCCTATAGCATAATTTTTATTAAATGGTCTATATAAAAATTCTCCACCATAACCCCCAAACATATGTTCGAAGATTCCAGCACTAAGTTTTGTATAAAAATGTTCATAGGGGTTGGCAAAGGAGTTAAATTGCAATCTATCAATTGTAAATTTATCTCCTTCTTGCAGATAATCAACTATATCAGTTCTAACATGTTCGATAGTACTGTCAGATGCAAGCGTAATGTCATTAAAACTGCTGGCCAAGCCATAACTGAACTTTGCCAACAAAGAAAGATCTTTATTAATCATAAGCTCTGAATCCAGGACAATCCTCAAGTCCCCAAAAAAGAATCCATCTGGCCCGCCAATTTGAGACTTCAGTTCTGGCTCAACACTGTAATGAAAGGCTGGATATGGAATTATTGGTTTATATGCAAAGTCGTTTTCATTTAAGGTGTAACCTTCTAGATTAGAATCTCTTAATAAAAGCTCAGGGGAATTCCTGCTTAAACTAGTTTTAAAGTTTTCCCTAGAGACTGAAATAGAGTTCATTCCTATAAGCCCATTTACCTTTGTAATTTTGAGTTTATCAATAGAATCCGGGGCAATCTCATCCAAAGTTCGAAGAGTTCTTAAAGCTCCTATTCCATAGTTACCATATTTATTTTGTTGATATGCAATATGAAACTCACCATTATCTATATTTGCATATTTCAATGAAATATTTCTATCTTGCAGATTGATTAGTGCAGCTCTGTATGCAAATAAATCCGATCTGCTGGTAACTTTTTTAAAAGATTCAGAATTTTTAACAGGTATATAAGGATCATATTTTTTTCTAGCATTCTTTTGTTTTCCTGCATGAACTTTATATGAAAAACCAAAATTTAGAGTATTGCCTTTAACGTAAGCTAATTTTATAAAGAAGTTTTCTGATACAGGCTTTACAAGCCCTATGTTAAATCTTGAATCTTGAATCACAGGCTCTCTTCCTTCTCTTTGATAATTAGTAGCATCTAATTCTAATTTTAATCTTAGACCCTTTGATTTTGGAATAAATAATTCAATGCCTCCAAAAACTCCAGTCCTGCCTGTAAAAAATGTATTGGTATTAACTGAGCCACCTTCAACAGTTTTTTCAAGGTCTCTTTCCTGTCTTTTGTAAAACTTACTATTTAAATTACCCAGTGGATTTTCAAAAGAATTGTTATTTAAAACACCCCAGCCGATTCCAAGTGTGAAATCGAAATTTTTAATTCTCTTGGAAGCAACAAGAAACTCTGATGCAAAAAGACTGGTGCCACCGAGGTCTCTTAAACCGACGGCTAATTGGGGTAAAAATTGTGATTCCTTAAAAATTCTCAATTTGATATCAAGGCCCTTATCTTTGAGGGATTGCTTGCCACTAAATGCAGCTGATCCGCTATATAAAGCATTATTAATATCAGTGTATTGATATGATGCTTCCATCCACTCAAATGGGTATGCAATGATTGAGCCTCTTAAGTATGGCTCATTATGAGACCAACTAAATGCCAGAGTGCCAGAATCAAAAAACCTAGCATTAGGCGCCTGAACCAATCCTAAGGTGCCGTAATTAGAGTATGAAGAAAATGTATTAGGGTAGATATAATCAGTGAACTGCGCTGAAATCGGAATATGAGATAGTAGCAGAAAGCAAAATGCTAATCTTACCTTGATCACAAGAAATCTGTTAATTAGAATTGATGCTATTTAATGAAGCTAGTGATAAAGCAAGACTGCTAAATATAGGAGCAACCACCGCAGCAAAATTCACACCCTCAAGCTGTCCAATTTCTCTTGGCACATAAATGATTGTTCCAGGATAAATATCCACATCCTTCTTAAGGACGCTTGTTATTGAGTTGTTGTATAAAAAGGCATCTCCATTTGGATGGATAATAATTGTTCTGTTTTTTTCTGCAAACTTACCAAGACCTCCAGATAACTCAATGTAATCTTTACCTAAATTACCAGGCTTATAAAGTTTAGCCCCGGGATTTAAAACATCACCAAGAACGTAAACTTCTGATTGATATTCAGGTATAACAATTGAGTCTCCATTTGCTAGAGATATATCTAGCATAGGATTGCCTTTAAGTTTATTTAAATCGAATTCAGCCGTAATTCTTCCAGTAGGTTTTTGGTTCCTAAATTCATTCAAAATTAGTACGAAAGAGTCTCCACCAGCTAACTGAGCAGCGCTTGCATTTGAAGCAATATATTTAATCATGTCTTGATAAATTCTTTCATTAATTTTCATCTCAATCTCTTTGGTTGACTCTCTTGTGAGCTGTCCAGCAAAGGTATAAGCATTTTTAGAATACCCGCCAGCTAATTCAAGTACTTCAGATAGCTTTACTCCTTTTTCAAGCGTATATATGCCAGGGATATTTACCTCCCCCGAAATATTTACTTTAATCTGATTATTAAAATTTGTTTCAATAGAGTTCATAATATAAGTATCGCCATGGATCGGGATGAATTCATTTACTTCATTATGATTTATAGTCTCAGTAACAAGGCCGCTCTCACTTGCTCTGCTTAATTTAAAGGGAAATTTAACACTATGGCTTTGCGGTCTGTATCCGGAAAATTTAAGCAAATCACCAAGGCTTTCTTCAGCTAATTTTTCATAAATAGCGCTATATAAAGAATCTGAGGATAATTTAACCTCTGCTCCCTTGGTTTCAACAACTATAGAATCTCCACTTCTAAGCGAGTTTGAGAATGTAAAATCGCCAAAAGCTATTAAATTATATAAATCTATTCTTTCAATTACCTTATTATTTCTTTTATGAAGGATTGAGCGATAAGATCCTAAATCAGTTATTCCGCCTGCATTGAAAATTGCTTGAATCACAGATGCGCCGCCTTGTAAGATATAAAGTCCAGGCTGAGCTATGTTACCAACCATAAGTATGTTTACATCTCTAAGCTTAGTATGAGTTGTAACAGCCTCAACTCCAATAAATGTTTCTGAAACTGCATTTTGAATTAATTTTTCAGCCTCGCCAAGAGGTTTATTAGCAATATAGACTTTTCCAACCTGAGGAATATGAAAACTACCATCTCTTTTAATCTCGACCTTAATGGGTCTATTAAATCCAGGCTGGCCTAGTAACTGAATGGTTAGCTGATCTCCAACATCTAAGAGATATTCAGCTCCAAAGTTTGGTTCATTTACCGGTGAAAAAGTAGATTGATAAGAAGAAAAAAATGCCTCTCCAAATCTTCTTAACTCCATATTGTTATCTGAGTTTAGATATTTGGACTGAATCTCTAATTTAATTTGATCTATTGTTCTCTCAGCTTCTTTTAAGCTAGCTTCCAAATTTGTCACTCTTGTCTTTGGATCTCTAGCATCAATATTAGGATCCTCCATGTTCTGTCCATCTAGAAGATCACCCCTAAGATCTGGTGGTAAGGAACTTAAAAATGCTTCATTAATATTCGCACCTGAACCTATCATTGCCTCAATTCCTTGGGCATTAACATCGATGTGAAAGGTAAAAGGTAAAATAAAAAATATTAGTTTGAAGAATTTTAATTTATTTAATTTGAATTTCATGGTTATGAGGATTTACCTGGACAATATCGGTTAGTAACAGAGAATTAGGGTAATAATAACAGATTCTGCACTAAAAATATCATGCTTTTTTGATTAAAATTTTTTAGAGCCTTCAATCTAACTTTTTAGAGTTTTTCTTTAAAACTATGATAGATAGAGAAATGACTGTTCACTACTAAAGAATCTTGAAAAGACATCTCAGCTAAGGATCTTGCATTTTTACCCATAGTTTTTAATAAATTATTATTCATTAATAGCTCTTGGATCGCTTGTGCTAACGACTCAGGATCTTTAATTGGAACTAAAAGACCTGTCTTTTTATTCACAATTGCGTCCCTGCAACCCGGGTGATCAGTTGTAATAATGCATACTCCGCTTGCAGCTGCCTCTAGTAAGACTTTAGGCAATCCTTCAGGGTAATAAGATGGCAAGATAAACATTAGGGCAGACGCTAATAGCTGAGGCATATCGGTGCTATTGCCAATATACTCGACCCCATACTTATCTGTTAATTTATTTATTTCATTTTCAGAAATTGCTGTTGGGGATAAATGATCAATTGGCCCTGAAAGCTTAAATTTGATTTCATTGCCAAATTTTTCTCTAATTCTTGCAGCTGCTATGCAGTAATCCTTTATTCCTTTGTCATGCAAAATTCTTGAAGACATCAAAATATACTTTTCCATGCCAACTTTTTTCTTTGAGGGAGTATAGTTTTGTATATCAACACCAGATCCAGGAATGAATGCCACTTGGTTTTTTGTGAGTAGTTTGTAACTCATTAAAACATCTATATCATGTTTAGTTTGACATATTATCATTACCTCTCTTCCTGAAAAGATAAAACTTAAGATTTTTAAGACAATCTTTAATCTAAGCGTTTTTAGAAAACTGTTAGAGATAAATACAGGACCTAAACCAGAAACCGAACCAATGAATGGAGTAGATGTGATTCGAGCAATAATACCAAGAACTAGGATAGGCTTGATTGTGACAGCATGAATGATATTTGGCTTACATTTTTTAATGATCTTATAAATCTGACAAAACTCCATTAAAAAATGAAGGATGGATTTAGAGTTTCTTTTAAGAGGGCTATTTAATAAGCTATAACCAGAAGTTTGCTGTTGATCATGAGCTTGAGTAAATTCAGCGTAGACAGTCATATCTACATTATTTTTTTTAGCGGCTTTTGCAATAGGCAATCTATGAGAGAGAAAAAACCAATCAACATTCACAAACATCAATACTTTTTTCATTTAACTTTACTAATTCCAATCTTTCGAAAACCAAAGTTCTCTAGTAATCTTCTGTAATACTGTTTGAAAGGGTGGTGAAGCATCTAAGACACAATAATTTTTACCTAGAAATTTAACATCAGAATTCAAAAGAAATCTTTCTTTTAACTCTTCCTCAGTTTCTTTGCCAAATTTCTCTCTTAAGTTATTCCTTTTAATGGCAACTTCTAAAGGCACAGATAATTGAAATATAAAATTTGCTGGCTTTATTGATCTATATAAATTTTGCTCGTATTGATAGCAGGATTGGTATAATGATCCCCTAGATTCATCTAAAGGTATCCTGGGTGAATCCATTTTACCATTCTCAAGACCAGGATAACGATCGCAAATCACAATATATCCTTTCCTGCTTAAGCTATAAGCCTTATTAGATTGAACTTTTCGATCATAGGCAAGTAGTACTGAACGCATTGCATAAACCAATGATATATTTTTTGAAAAAAAATCTTGTTGAGTTTCTTTCTTAGCTAATTTAAATTTCTTTAAAAAACTATAAATTGAAACAAATGAGTTAAATAATATTGTATATAAATTAGATGCCGGCCTACCCAAATGGAATACTTTTGAACAAAAATGAACTGAAAATTGTTCTTTCAGTGCAGAAACAATAGAGGATTTTCCAGACCCATCCAATCCACATATTGCAATTACAGTCCCAGGAATGAGGATTTTTTGTTTTTGTAAAAAAAACTTATTTAATACCCTGGTTATTAAATTATTAATTATATAAATCTGGTGTTCAAAATATGCCCTTCTTCTAAAATGTTTAAGTTTTCTTTTTAGCTTTATTGATAATAATAAATTATAAAACAAAGATTTAGTTTCATAGGTTTGATTCATCGCATCGAGCTCATTGTTTGACAATCCAAGCTCTAATATACTTTCATAAGAAATATCATGATTAAATGAGTTCCACTCGTTATCGTACTTTTCTATTTCTCTCCAATATTGAAAATATCCATAAATAGAGCCAATTTTTAAATAATGACGAATTAAAAAAATTGTATGTTGCCCTACATTACTAATTTTTGGTAAAAGATTAGATATATCAATATTCTTTAATACGTAATTTTCTAAAGGAAGGTCATAATTTTTTGATGCATGCTCTCCAGTTATGAACTTGAAATATACGTGAATATGAACAAATAAATTGGAGTCTTGATCTAAGCTAAAATAGTGTTCTATATAATCGTGATTGGATTGATAGGAAATCACTCTTTTAAACCCCTGATCTTTAGAAATTTGTTCAAATATTTTTTTAAAACGCATTGGTATAAAGAGATCCAGGTCACCCTCTCCTTTTAAATGCCTATCTACAGCATAGTGACCTTTCCAATTGCAAAAAATGATATTTTCTGCGTGCAAAGCTTCGAATAAATTATTAAATGCTTGCAACATCTTCAAAAATTGTAAATTTCTTACATGAGCTTGGGTAATGAGAGAGCAAATTATTTTCAATTTCGCTCATCCTTATTACAAAATTACTTGGTAATAAAAATTTAAGGCGTTTGTGGCCTCTAGTTAATAATCTTTTTTCTATAGCATCACCTCCTGGTGACCTTAGGTAATGCACATTTGTTTCTTTTAGCTCAGCAGAGATAAAATTAATAACCTTGATGGTATCAGAATTTAAGAAAAGAAAAGGTAGGTGTGATATGCCTTCATCCACTAAAATATATCTCTGTTTATCGCTAGTTGAACTTTCCAAATGTAAAAAAATTCCAAATTTAGATACGGCATTTAAAAAAATATTAATTCGAAAATAAACAGAGGCGTCCTCAATCATGGACCAAAAAAATAAAACTTTTGATCTTTGAAAGCCTAGAACACAAATACCAGAAATAATAAAAAATATTTTTCTCATATATCCTTGCTTAAGAACAACAGTCATATCATCGGATACTTTTTTCCTTAAAAAGCTTGATTTACCGGCGCATGGTTGGCCTGTAATTTCTATATAACCCATATCTTATCCACCGCCTAAATTGAATCCCTGTGACTTATAAGGGAGTCATAAACTTTCATATATTCTCTAAGCATAATGTCTAAACCAAAATTATTCATTGTATATTCCCGTGAAGTTGATCTTTCAGCTCTCACTAAGTGAATATTATCTTTGATAAAATTTAAGGAGCTAACAATATCTGCCTTTCTTGATGTATCAATAAAAATACATCTACCCGAGGGTGGTAATATTTCCTTATGCGGTGGGATTATGGATAAAATTTGAAAACATCCAGCATACATTGACTCTAGAACAGCTATCGGAAGACCTTCACCTTTCGATAGAGAAATAGATACATCAGCCTCTAACATGTGTTCAATGGTTAAATTTCTTGATACACGGCCCTTAAATGCAATATTTGAACAGCTATCAATCTCTTTTGCAGAATCGATTAGATGTTTTTTATTTATGCCTTCTCCTAAAAAAATAACTTCAGCATCTATGCTCATTTCTTTGAGGGCTTCAAGCAAAGCAGATTGGTTCTTAGTATCATTCAATGCACCTACACAGAGAATCCTAATTGATGAATTTCCATTAAAGTGCGTGACAGTAGTTTTATGATTTTTAACATTATCAATTCTAAAATGATCGAAACCGTTAACAATAGCTGATGTTTTATTTCCTATAAAAAAATTAATGACCCCTGGAATACTATCTTTACTCGATTTTCCACAAGTACAAATTTTTCTTACAGCAAACATAACAATTAGATTCAGAACCTGGTTTCTAAGCTTAATAATATTCCAGCTATTATGGAGTGTAAAAACAGTACTATTTAAGATTGAAAACCTAAATGGAAATACTGCTAATAATAAAATTATACCCATGACTCCACTATGGATATGAATTACATCATATTTATTGGAAGTAATTAAATTTCTTACTATTTTGATCATTTTCAGCACGGAGCCATCTCCATGAAATAATTTAATACCATTTTCAATTGATAAATCATTTTTTAGAAGTGAGCAATACGTTTGATCTATTGTTGATCTAAATCCTAAAGAAAACTGATTGTAGGGTGCGCTTGTTGGGTTTAATGTAGTAGCTAATCTTAATAATTTCATAAGTTAATTGTAAAATCTACAAAATGTAAAAAATAAATCATATCAATGCATTGCTTGTGCAGAATTATAATGCCAATAAAATTATTAACCATTTCAAATATAATCTTTTCTAGAGATTGTTCTGCAACCAAGATTTAAAAGAATATAAACCGTAATAACCTCTTTTATGGTGTTTTTTTCTATTTTTTAAAAGAGAAAAACCGTTGATTCCTGTTTTATCAATTAAATAGTCATTATCTTGCTTGTTGTAGAGATTTTGGTAGGAATTTGTTTTCCATCCAAATCCCGTCTTTGGAAGACTCCATCCTGAATGAGATAGTTGTGATTGATATATTTTTTTTAAAATAGTTTTCGGCCCATTTTGCAACATCACAGATGATGAAATGCTTAAAGCTGTATCAATAATTGCATTATTTAAAAATAATGGTCTTGCCTCAACAGAGTTATACATAGAGGCCCTATCAACTTTAAAAAGCATTTGATATGGAAGCTTAAACTTTAGATTTAGAATTCTAAACTTATCTAAAGGTCTTAAGCCTTCTAGATCCTGTAATATATCATCCAGATAATGCAAAGGGTCATAGTCCGAATCAATTACATCTTGCCACTCTCTTTTTTTAAATCCATTGCATGATAAATCAATTAGAAGGTCTTTTTCTGATAAGAAAAAACGTACTAAATCTGTACTATTTAATTTTGATATAGGTTTAGAAAAAATCTTTCCAGGAAATCTAATCAATGGATCAAACTTAGTAGCTAGAAGCTTTTCTAGCTTTGATAAGTTACCAAAGGATGAATAACCGCAGAACAATTCATCGGCACCATCGCCAGTTAAAGCTACAGAATAACCAGACTGTTTTACAGAGTTAAAAACTATATTACTTGGAATCATGGAAGTATCATCAAATGGGCTTTCACATATTTTGGAAATAAGATTTAAAGAATCCTCGACATCATAATTTTTAATTTCTTTGATTAGATGATTTCTATGGTTTAAAGATTCAGCCAATGAAACAGATCTTGCCTTAGCATCATCTTCATTTCCAAAATCTGCAGTAATTGCATATATTTCTTTATTAAGCTCTCTTGCATTAGAAAGAATTAGGCTCGAATCAACTCCACCACTAAATAAACATGCAACATCAATGCTAGCATCCATGCCTTCTTTTACAGAGTTACTGATTGCGACTGATACTGCTTCAGTTGCTAGATCTAGATCAGTAATTTCATTGCTAATGCTAGGATTCCAGTAACAAGACGATTCAGATTTAGTGACTTTATTATCAACATAAGAGAATTCTATGAAGCTTCCAGGCATAACAGAAAACAAATTTTTAAACATCGTTCTAGGTGATGGAATAAAACCAAATGTAATAAAGTCAATAAAAGATTCCTTTCTTACATTGCCACAAAATTTCTTTGGAATAAAATTCTCAGTTGAGCCAAAAAAAACTGATCTAGCATTGTTTGAATAATATAGGGGTTTCTGACCAACTCTGTCCCTAATTAAGGTCAAACTTTTTTTATCTTTGTTAAAACTAGCAATAGAAAAAAAACCATTAAATTTTTCAAAAGCTTTATTACCCCAATGAAAAATAGATTTAGCTACAACCTCGGTATCAGAAATACCATCAAAATGATAGCCAAGTAGCTCAAGATCTTTTTTAAGAGTATTTTTGTTATATAAATTGCCATTAAATAAAATAACTATATTTTTAAAAGAGGCAGGTTGAACACCATCCTCTTCATTGCCCTGAATTATTAATCTTGAATGTGTGGCTAAAAAATTTTCTATATCAATATTATTTATTTGATCAGGGCCCCTTCTACGAAGCGAGTTATTCACTTCAAGCAGGTGTTGATTAAAATCATCATGTTCAATAAAACCAAAGTTTCCTAATATTCCACACATAATATTTAGTTAGACATCCAAAATCTTGTTCCATCTCTTCATAATGCTTTCAATAGAGTACTTGTCTTTAATGTGTATTGCATTATCTGCAATCTTGTTTCTATAGAATTCATCAGAGATCATTTTCTCCAAAGCTTTGATTAAGCCTTTCTCTTTATAATCAGGATTAACGAGTATGCCGTTAACTTGATGCTGTATCATGTCTCTTGGACCAGTATCGCAATCAAAACTGATACATGGCAATCCATATGACATTGCCTCTAAAAGAACATTTGGGAAACCTTCTACATACGAACTTAATACAAATAAGTCGGCCCTTTCGTACCAATCAGACATATTTCCAGCACTTCCAGGAAGAAAGATCCTGTTATTAATAGCAAGTTTTTTTGATAGCCTTTCTAAATTTAATCTTTCCTCACCCTCTCCCAAAATTATCAGATCCCAATCAGGATATTTTTCTTTAATCTTCAAAAAAGCGTTTATTAGCATGTCAAACTGCTTGAACTTATGAAGTCTTCCGCACGCAAGGATGATTTTTCTATCTTCTTGAAAAAATTCATGCGGTATAAGCATTTTTCCATTTTGTAATGGCAATGGATATGAAACTGGATTAGGGATTATATAAGTGTCTATGCCAGGAAAATAAGAATTTAGCCATAGTTTACTTTTTTCAGTTTGTACAATAATTTTTTTAACATTCTTAAATAAGAGTCTATACATCCAATATAAATTCTTGTTTAGAGTTGCGAAGGGAGTCCAGGTTCTTTCACATATAATGATGCAAGTTTTTAAGCCAACAGTAGATAAAACTGTTGCTATATTTACTCTTGTAAGAAAAGAGATAACCATATCAGGATTGTGATCTTTTATTATTTTTCTAAGCTGAACTAGCTTGCCAAGTAAATTTAGGATTTTATTTTTAGGAAGAAAAGAGTTATTACTAAGAGATTTTAATATTACATTTTTATTAACTTTATAATGATCTGTATTTTCTCCTGTAAATGTAGAGATAAGTGTTACAGTAAAACCATTTTGGGACCAGTGATCGCACAAGACGGAAACAACTCTCTGAGCGCCACCTAGATTCATTGCACTAACCAAAATAATAATATTTTTTT
>Ga0209533_1003062_pt1 | contig 14952 bp, 10 predicted proteins | sample COG_04_FD_184748 | JGI IMG/M metagenome (GOLD analysis project Ga0209533, IMG submission 184748) | Pelagic Microbial community sample from North Sea - COGITO 998_met_04 (SPAdes) (version 2) | ecosystem: Environmental > Aquatic > Marine > Neritic zone/Coastal water | place: Helgoland, sampling...
CTTCCAAAGCAATCAACAAATTAAAAAGTGCGGTGAAGTTTCGTGTTCGAAATATCGATAAATGTATGCAGTACAACAAAACCCTTTTCCTGCACCTTTTTCAACTCGTCACCATGACATCGATTGCCGATAGTATGCGCCTCACTATTGAGTCCATCAAAGCCACGTATGGGGACAACCTACCCACACTCGACACGAAAATGTATGAGGAACGGAGCTACACCATGGCGGCCGCGGCATGTTATGCAGCGGCCTATGCCGCGGCGGCGCATTACCGCGACAACATGGCATTGCAATTCTTCCGGCATGCATTGCTACTCTCCGATGCCTTGGCACCCGAGTACCCCAAGGAAACGGACAAGGATGACAATGTCATTGAACGTCCGAGTGAGAAGCAATTGGCACTGGATTCGGAACTCCAAGCAAGTCAGATGGGCATTGCCTCGCGCTATGGACTGCTCACATATCTGAGTCATGAAACCGAAGAGTGGGTGTTTATCAATTTGTATCGATCGGCACACAAGGCATGCATGGCAGCACACAATGAAGCAAAAGCCATGCGCCATTCCCCGATTGATGTAGATTTTACAGAGGCCGTGATGAAGGCTGCGGAGGCGATCGGCGTGTACTACAACAATGAACTCGCAATCTGGACCACCGCAGTACAGGCGCGTGAAGCTGGATCAACTCCCACATGGACCCCGAATGGGATGCTTGTTTCCACATCCGAACCTGGTGAGGATGACGCGACTGACCCGCTCTCCGCAGCGGATGTGTTCATCGCGGAGTCCCCCGAACAACGCAGCAAGCATTCCCAAGCCCAATTAAACACACTCTTTAAAGCCGAACAAATGCGGTTGGCCACCTTGATCGCGTCACGCGATGCAGCTCTCGTCCAACTGAAAAAGTTGAATGTGGACATTGCTGCACAAGCCGAGGTCGCCGAAGCGGCGGATCGTGCCTTTGAGGATGTCAAAGAGCAGATGGATAAATCGCGCAAGACGCTTGAGGAATCGACTGGTAAATTGTCCAGGCTGGGTAAGGAGCGTGGCGACCTGCGTGTTCAATTGGCGTGCACTGATTCCGATTACAACCGACTGTCGGAGCGTCTTCAAACCATTGTGAATATGCGTGCGCGCGCGGGGACTTAAAGAGGTGGTGGGTTGGCTGCGTTGATGTATTTGATTGAACTAAAACTATTTCATTTTTTTTGGAATAAACGAGTCTTGTGTGTGTGTGTGTGTGCAATGGCCGGACAAGGAAGTCGATACACATCGTGGAAGAAATGGCCTCTTCAAAAGCATCGGACATGGGTCCATCCTGCATTGCACAAACAGGCGAGTGGGGTTCCTGGGGCGGGTGTCGGTGTGTTTACCACCCACGATTTAAAGAAGGGGGTGCACTTGGGGTATTATACCGGACGTTTGCATTGGACCTACCCAGACGAGGATGCAAGAGATCACCAGTATTTGATGGAGATTCCGCGACGTCCTGCGTGGATTGCACGAGCGGAGTGGCATGCAAATCGAACAACCACGCCACCCTTAGTGAATGGAGAAGGGCTACTGGGCTATTTAAATTGCGCCAAAGGACAATCCACTCTTCAAAATTGCGCCTTTTCAAAAAGTGGTCGATTTGAAACGATCCGGGACATTCCTCAGGGGAGTGAATTATTCATTGATTATGGCGATTATTACTGGGAATGAAAAAGTATATGGTCCATAGAAACAGGTTGATCAACACAATGAGTATTCCCACAAATTGCCGCGAAGTGGAAGCCATAACAGAACTCTTTGATTCCAATCGTGTGAGTGGTCTTTCCCCGCTGCTTGATTTGCGCTACGTGGGACCGTATCTGAGTGAGCGGGCTGCCACCCTCCCTGCGGGTCTTCTGGCATTAAATGATGCCATGGGACACGCACCACACTCCATCAAAACTGTCAACGATCTCATTTTGAAAGCATCACAGGCGCGTACGCGGGTGAATGTTGACCGCCTGCTCGAACATTGTTCCTACAACAAACGGCGAAACACATGTGTGGTACAAGGCGCCACAAAACCAAAATATCATGTACCGGATGTGAATGTATGTGGGTATAACAGTTTATTGGCAGTTTTACGCTATGCACACACACACAAGGGCACCCACGACTTCCCACCGCAGTATACACTGTCCGCCGCAGTTAAATTACTACCACGTCGACGAGGCGATGCGGCGGGGTCGCGATATTGTTCCTGCATTGAGACAGTGGATGGATGTCAAGCCCATGGGGGTGATTGTCGGTGGAACACCACGCAATCCGTGTGTCATTCCCGCGCCCAAGGAACACAACCAGGGTTTAAAGGAGCCCGTGCGCCAAACACCGCGCGTCAACTCGGACAGCGGATCAAACATGCCCACAACACCACGCGTAGTGGATTGGACTATAAAGGTGAATGGCGACAACCAGTGGCACCTGAACCACCGGGTGCCGCCGCCAATGCGCCCGCCGCGCCGCCCGCACCGCCACCTCAGCCACCGGCTGCACCCGCCGCACCTGCTCCACTCCGACGGTCCACACGTACAAAGACGCAACCCCGTAGGTTTCAAGGTGGGGGGAATGTGCCGGTATATTGGAGTTCTTCGGAATTGCAATGGCTCGATCGTCATCTTCATTCCCTGGAATCTCTTTCTGGTGGTCAAAAGGCATCTGGGGCACGGCGATTCCGAAATTTCGTGCACCTGACAAACATTCCATCCAGTTGAGAAAAAAAGCCACCTCTGTAAAGAAAACCCTTGATGGAGTTCAACCAGCTTTGCCACCAGGCTGAATTATTGTTTTATGGAGGTGCGGAAGATGTGGCACTACGTGGACTTGTTGAATATGCCCGTACATTTCATGCAGGTCAGCGTGCCCAAGTCTCGATGCTTGAATCGTTGGAGGCAGGACTTGAAGAAGTGACCGAAATCCTTGACTTGTATGATATGCAGAGTGAGCTCGATACATTACGCGGTGGTCTTGATGGCGGGGCCCTCCAACACGCGGGTAGTCAATTAGCCGAGGCGAACTCAATGAACAGTTGGGATCAATTTGATACTATGAAGAATGGGACTCTAAATATGAAGTCTGGTCCAATAGAATCCATTGCGCCAAAACAACTTGAATTACAAATCACACCTGACGCCCGCTCCTCTGTGGACACCCAATCCCTCATGGACGCCTACCCCTCCATCGACGAAATTGCGGCCCAACCCTCCATCGACGAAATTGCGGCCCAACCCTCCATCGACGAAATTGCGGCTCAACCCTCCATCGACGAAATTGCGGCCTACCCCTCCATCGACGAAATTGCGCCACGCTTCATCAACGACAAAGAATGGATGGCCTCTGGTGTGTCGTATTTATTGGACACGCATGAACAGACAAATAAGATACTGCGCGAGGCATATGCAGGTATTTCACAGGAATCTGCACTGACTGAAGACGGTCACCTCATTCCACCCAACGCGGCGCATGGACAAGGGATTGCCTGGATTGAGCGATTTCTTGCATTCATTTCAAGTGCAGAAGTCAAAGAGAATATGACTTCAACCCAGCGTACACAACTGTATGACGAAAGTGTTGAACTGTTTCAGTCTGTGCCGATGCTCGCCATGATGCCTGTGGAACCGGAATGGATTCAGTTTTACAAATTGGTGCATGAATAAAAAAGCGTGTTGAAGTATGGATGTTTCTTTTTTTACACAGTGGTTTGATAAACTGCACCTTTTGCAAAATGCCGACTCGTAAAAATAAGAAGAAGCGCACGTCGAAAAATAAGCGCCGGCAAGTCCCATTTGTGTCTGTGTGTACACCCACATTCAATCGTCGTCCCTTTTTCCAATTGTGCATCCAATGTCTGGAATCACAGACCTATCCACATGATCGCATCGAATGGGTTGTGTATGACGATGGAACCGACAGTGTTGAAGATCTTGTGAAAGAGTTTGCTGCACAGACCGACATCCACGTGCGTTATTTTCGCAGTGAAGTCTATGTGCCATTGTCTGAGAAACGCAATTTTCTAAATCAAAAGGCGGATGGCGCATTTCTGTGTTATTGGGATGATGATGATTTCTATCAACCAGTTCGTATCGAGGCCAGTGTCAAACTCCTTCAATCCAATCCAGAATGCTTGATCGCGGGTGGCTCTTCCATGTATTGCTACTTCAATGACACCCAAGAAGTGTGGCGATTTGGACCATATTCACCCAATCATTCGACCGCCGCGGTCTTCTTCTTTCGTCGTGAATTGCTCCAACAAACCCAATTTGATGAGCGGGCATTTCTTGCAGAGGAAAAAGCGTTTCTAAAGGACTACACTATTCCCATGGTCCAAATGCCACCCAATCAAACCATTGTCGTGATTGCTCATTCGCAGAATTCGTTTGACAAGCGCAATTTAATCAAACAAGGGGATACTGAAGTGGTACGCAAAACTAAATTGTCCCTGGACCAAGTAATAAAAGACCCAGCATTAGTTCAGTGGATCACCACCCAATTGGAGCCATTACTCTCGCAGTACACAGACGGGGATGTGCGCAAGAAGCCCGATATTTTGCTTGCGATGCTTGCCATGCAGCGAACTCGTACGACTCAGCTCCGGGACGAATACACCAAATTGGCGCACGCCTACAACTCCTTAATGCAGCGCCCACCCCCGCCGGTTGCACCACCTCCGCCGCCGCCGCCTCCAAATGCAACGGCCGTGAATATGCCCGCCGCATTGCGCAGAATGTATGAGAATCCGACCAACTCCCAGGACCTTAGTGCGCAAGATGTATCCAGGAACAAAAAGAAATCAATGCGTGCCTTACATTGAAGTCCTTCGTCGTGTACTTCTGTTTAAACTTAAGCTTCGTATCCTACGTACCTGTCATACACACATTCACACGCGCAATTCCCCAAATCAGTCAGTCAAGTCAATGGATCGTTAGTTCAATGTTTCTCTACTTTTTTGTCACACTCAGTCAGTCAATCCCATCCTACGTCCCTTGTCGTTCTTCCCACAGTCTTTTCCAATGTCCATTTCAAACCTGTCCAATAGCCATATTTTCAGTCACGTTAGTATCCACTCTCCAACCCACTTCTCATCTCTGGACACAACTCGACCTACTTTTTCGGGAGAGGGTCGACTTTGCACAGTTTAAGAAAACTGCTTATACTGTCAAACCCTCCCCATACTAGAGCAGAGAGAATTGATCCTATTTTTGTGAAATTTCAACGCACTTTGGCTTTTTTTCCAACCATTAACATAAAATAACACTACATGGCAGTTGAACTAAACCTGGCCCAAGTAATTGGATACTCCGTCCAAGTCCTTCTGCTTTTGGCATTACTGGTTGCTCTTAGCATTCGGTCATGGCCTTTTCTAATTGCAATTGTGTTCATGGCGTTGATTGCATTGGTCCTGGCCTGTATGCGCGCAATTCATTCACCCACGGAAATTCCAGCCGCTGGATTACATGTGGAGGAAGAGGAGGTGGAGTCCGATCCCGAAAGTCTCGACTATCTACGCTCCGTGCGCCTGTCCCACGAAGCATCTCCTGTACACGATCCAAAGTATCAATTTTATAGATCTCCTGAAACACAATTTTCTTTGCATACAGAAAACACGTCACAAATGCCCAGCACATCCACCTACCAAATGGTGTCGCCCTATATGCGGCAATCACTGGCCACAACACCCGACCATTTGGCCAACATCGAACGGCAAATTCGATGGACCGCGCAATCCGCACCACGGATGCATGGAAGTGTCCCGTTGGCGTCCCAACAAGTGCTCATGCAATTAGGACGATCCGACGTGAATCGACCAGATCCAAATCTGATCCCTGTCAATCCAGGACCACGAAAGCGTGACATTGCCATGTTTGCGCCCAAATTATCGGCATGGTCCACTGCATCCTATCTTCACAAGAAATAAAACACTTACTCACTAAAGTCACTGTCTTCAATGTCACTATCTTCAATGTCACTCACTTCAGGTTCAAAGAATTGACGCGCTTTTCGTTTACGTGTACTGCGACGTACAGGCACAGGTGGTATATTCACGTGCACCGTGTCGGGTGGATGGTACGAATCATCCGAGTCTATTGCTGGATCCTCTTCGTCTTCCTCCTCCTCCTCCTCATCCTCGTCCTCTTCCTCCTCCTCCTCCTCCTCTTCCTCCTCTTCTTCCTCGTCAGACTCATCCACAATAAAATCCTCTAACGATCCAGGAGTATCATCCTCGGTTGGAATATCCTCTTCATCGCTGTCTGTTACAATCTCGGCGTCGCTTTCATCAGTTTCACTCTCGACTCCCTGTCCGCCTTGAATGAGATGATTATCATCGTCATCGTCATCACTTTCATTTAATGGATGAATGAGAATAATTGGTGGAGGAATTCGAGGCATGGTTGATTGTTTATTGAGAACTATCATTTTTTGGTAAGTTTAAACCAAAATTAAAACGCACGCTTCTTGTACGATTAATGGATTGTCGGGACAAAAGAGTGTATGCAAAATTTGGTACTACTTTTCCCATGCTACTAAAAACCACTCTTTGCAACTTTTTCTCTCTTACTTTCCAACTTTTCACTATGGTCACTACTGGATCTAATACCGCTCAAGCCAGCGCCCTTCTTTCGAATGCCAACCAGACCATCAGCGGGTCACTTCCGCACCGGGACCCGACGGCCTCGATCTACCAGGGTTCCACGGACCGTTACACGCAGAGTGCCCAGGCCTACACTGTGCAGCAATTTACCAGTGGCACCACCGCCGGAGTCGGCAATCTTGGCAGCGGCAACCTTGGATGGGAGTTTGAGCGCACTGCGGATCTCGGCGGTCAGACGTTCCTGCTTATGCTGCTCCCCGGTCTGGCGAATGTCGTGAACCTGACGGACGTTTCGGCCAGTACCCCAGTGTCTGGTGGTGCTATTTGTGAGATTGTCCACCCGGACATCTTCGATCACTACCGCCTGGCCCTGCTCAAGGCGTCTGGTGCGGATGGCGGACGCGTTATCAGTGAGACGGACCCTAGTTTCCAGTGGGTGGCACACGACGGCTCTGGGCCGACGGACGCGGGGGCGTCGTTCGTGCATTTCTACGAGGGTCAGCCCTACTGGACCCCCAACTGCGGCTACTTTGCCCAGAACGGTGCTTCGGCGTCCATTGGTGGTGCATCCATTGACACGCAGCACGGTGTTCGCGCGGCGGCCTGGTCGGAGTGCAATGCTCAGCCTGGAAAGCGCCTTGGTGCGATGGTCGGTGGTTCCGACCTTGGCTCCATCCGCCTGAATAAGCACCTTGAGTTCAAGCGCCGCTCGATGCGCTTCCAGCTCCTGTGTGTGCCGCTGCTCTTCTCTTACTGTAACTCGACCGAGTCGTACCTGCCGCTCCCGGCCATGCAGTTCCACAAGGTCGACCTGGCCTTCAGTATGCGTCATGCGTCCGAGCTGATCTGTAACGCGTCCCAGATGCCTTCTGGGTTCACCAATGCCATGGGTAAGATTTCGGTGGTGGAGGCTGTCCTGGATGGTTCAACGTCTTCGGTTACAACCCATGCTGCTCCGTTTGAGGTGGACCAGTCCCTGAATGCCTCGAGCGCCACCGTGTACACGGTTGCCCGGTACGGAGAGGACACGTCTACCAACTTCCAGACGAAGAAGGGGCCCATGGTGGCGCTTGTGGACGATGCCAGTTGGGCTCTGACGACGGCGCTTCTCGGCAATACCACCACACAGGTCACCAATGCCAAGTGCCCCGTACTGATTGGCGCCCGCATGGCCTTTCTTCAGGGTGAGGAGCGCGCAAGCATGATCCAGGGTGGCTACGACATCCCGATGGTAATCTCCCAGGCCACTTCCGCGTCGGTGACGCCCTCTTCGGGTAGCCAGGCGTCTCTGGATGTGGACATCAGTTCGTTCGTGAACTCGATTGAGGCTTTGTACGTGGTGACGCAGTCAAGTAACGCGCTCGGTGCCAACCACTACAACGCAGGCCGCACGTGGGACCCGCTGACGGAGGAATACACTGTGCTTGCCCCGCAGATGCAGGTCACCATCAACGGCAACGACGCCTACGTCAAGACCCACCCGGCCTTCTACAACAAGATGCTCACGTACATCAACGCCACCTGCGTGCCGACTGGTGACTCGCACGTGTACTTTGCGCCGTTCTCCAACACGACGAACTCGACTGACGGCACGGTGGCCATCACGGGTTCCGCGCAGGCGGCCAGTCGCTGGTCGAACGCCAAGGTGACGATGTACTTCCCGACTCTGCTCAAGACGACTGCGGCCAGTGCGTTCGCAGGTGCCACGACCGACAAGGCGCAGAAGGTGATTGTGTACGGTGACACGTACAACTCGCTCCACGTGGGTCAGGGTGTCGGCGGCAACGTCATGTCCAGCACCCAGGTGTCGACGGCCGGCTTCCTGTAAATGGAATGATTTGACTGCTTTCTCCCATACAATTTGGTTGTATAATCTTTTTTTCTCCAACCATTCAACTCAACAACAAAAAAGTACCATCAAACCAAGTTGCCACTTCAAGACATTGTATCAGGTGAATACCCATTCATCCATTCAAATGTCGTGTTCTCCCCTTCTTTTTTGTGGAGAGTGAACAACGACGCGGGCAAAAGGATCCGAGGAACCTTGGAAATGAACCGAACTAGTTGGCACAATACCGGGATCCGGTGCATGGTGGGACGTGGGGGGCACTAATAATTGAATCTGGGTAGGTGGACGCGCGCGTGATTGTGTGGCGCAAATCCACAGGTCTTTCCGCAAGGGCCATAAATCCGTCAACCCTTGAATGATGATGGCTTGGAGTATGCACAGATGAAGCAATTCTCGACTGACCGGAACCACCCACAATATACACCACACATACACACAACTGGGTAATAATATCAGATATTTCACACGGTAATACTGGTACGGGTCGTTGGGGCGCATATATTGAATTCGGCGCGCAAGGCTCCGTAGTGGTCGCTCAAATGTCCAACAAATCAATGCCCGAAATGGTTCATGGATCTGAAGACTGAAAAGGACTGGAACTGTAATATCAATGGCCCACTCCACACAACAATCGCTCCACACATGACCTGTGTGAAACGAGTGGGTTACCCGTTTCAAGAAAAACGAGGTCAGTGCAAGAACATGTAGTTCAAGGAGCGAGGTTAAAATGCGGCCCAACTGTGCAGCGAGGACCGTGCGGAGGTGTTTGCTCCGAATGACTTTCTTTTTGAACAAGGTGGGAACACGCATCAACGTTGCATGTGCTGTGGAAAAAAGACCTTTCAATGTGCGAATCCATCCCATGTGAGTGATATGTCCTTCTTCTTTAGTGTATTACCCGAAAATGAATTCGTTTTGTATGATTCAACCCAGTCAACTACACCAAAAAAAATAGCATTGAATGTGGATCGTTGGATTTATTTCGTTTCAAAGGCCACACGACAGGCTTGCACATTGGGATACGCTTTCCCAGATCCAGTTTTGGAACATGCTTTAAACGGGTTGGGTGCACTCGTGTCTAAATAATATTGAGTTGACTTCTTTTGGGTTGTGTAGTTGCCAGACGTTGAATCACTTGCAGCCTCGCCCTGTTGGCGTGTGGTGTGTAATTCCGCTTCCCGCCCTGTTGCAGTGGACTGCGATTCGCCCACATATGCCCGAATAAGAACATATCCTGGAAATAACAGAAACCAAAACGCAAACACGATCCACAGCATAATTAAGGTATTTTCATTCAAGAATTGATTCCGGCAATACCCCATACCTTTACTGCTCAGAGTGTACCCTTGCCCAGACAACGCGGAACTTGCATTGATTGTCGCCATCGTCATACCTGTCGTCACTTCATAACTGCCTTGGTTGACGGCATCCTCCGCCGTCACCACTATAACTGAAGTGGGCAGGTTACCTTGTTCAAGTCCGGAACACGGGCCATTGGTCGTCGTATAACAATCATCGGATGACGTGATGGAATTCCACACATACCCCGCCGCAAAGGCGTAGTCATACGTAGTATAATTCGGAATTGTGAAGAGTGTATTCACACCCCACATGGTGGGCGACGCAGCCATATTGAGTTGTGTGCTTAGAATGCCGGCATACAGCAACCGCATCATTCCATAATCCGCCAGGACCAATTCCGATTCTTCATTCCCTGCCAAATCCGCCCATCGGCAATACACATCCAATGGCGTAAAACTACTTCCATCACTTGATTTAAAACTATAATCCTGGTCGACATTGTTGAATTCACTGTTGAGCAGTGTAATCAAGTCATCCACCGAAAACGATTTCGCCTCGTTTGTGGTATTATTTGTAAAGGTCCACACATCGTCGTCAGTTGGGTACTGCATGGTCGCGTTGTTCTCACAAAAGGAACTATCCGTGTCTGCTTCATTGGTGAATGCAACTCCACCAATCGTGGCATAGTTCATCGTTGTAATGGAGCATGAGCCACCACCCGCCGTGATGTCTTCACGATTGTAGCGGTACGGAGCAGGAACGGGGTACACTTTCGTGCTCGTAACGTCACTCGTCGAATTAGTTGTGGGCGATTCCAAATAGGTATCCGCGGTATCTGCAAATTCAAGACGCAATGGATTCAAGTACCTGAACAGTATGTGACCACGCTCTGTCAAGTTGTCAGTGTATGCATTGTTAATGACGGCGTATAAATTCGCAAAATAGCTGCCATTGTTCATAATGTATGTAGCCGCTGCGGTAAAAATGGTTTGAATACGCACCGCCGTATTACCATTATTCCATAAGTTCTCATAGGTAAGCAGTGTGTACAAATTATTACCATTGTTGGAATTGTATTCTGTTTGTCCCTTTTTGTACGAGGCAACGACCATCCCTTGCAGAGATGCAGCGCCCACCGTGGAGGAAGTACTTGTACCTGAATTGGATGTCATGGAATGCAGCAAAGGATATTGATATTTAATGGGGAGTCCCACACCCGACTGGGTTTCCAACACGGGCGATTTGCACTCTGCGGTCGGATTGTACAAGACTGTCTCCATATCACAGGAGCACCCCGAAGCCCACGAACTGGACGCGGTGGAAGAACAAGAGTCGTTGTTGAGACATCCCTGGGTGCCCACATACCCATACCACACACCAATCGTAATGGCAATCAACGCAAGTACTGCCAACCAGGCAAATACCCATCCGAGGTGGATGTACAAATGCGACGCTTGGCTGACTTGAATACACCGATCCACGCAGGTGGGACAGCTCGCCTGCGCCGTCATAAATCCCTCTTTGCTGCCTCCTTCACGCATCGACAATTCCATGACACAATTCTGGACTTTGGGATCGGTGGTGCTTTTGTTGCGTGCTTGCGTTTCCATAATTTTGAAGATGACGACACCAACAACCACCACAATAACAATAATGACAAAACTGGCCATGTCGAGGCCTGTGGAGGCACTGGCGCTTTGGGTGATACTTTGGGTGATGGCATTGGCGATGTCGGTGGAATTGGTGACGGTGGTGCTCATATCGCCAGACGTGGAGGAGGTTTCCATTTGTGACAAGTTGAAACTGCCATCCACTGTAATGGTGGAATTGTTGCATTGGAATGATTGTTCATTGTTTGTGGATTGTTTGGCACTCTGCGTGACATAATTGGCCATATTTGTATTCATGGACGCGAAGGACGACGCGACGTTTGATGCACCTGCATACCCAATCGCCATCGTCCCCACCGAACTCTGGGCTTCCTGTGCCAGAGTTTGAGCAATCGCATTGGAGATATTGGTCGTGTCTGTGACATTGGCGGTGATGGACAGCGCGGCGGTCAGCGAGGATGTCTGACTGATATTCAAGTCTTTACCCACAAACATGTCGCAATTGTTGAGTCCAATGAGTTCCACTTGTCCGACGGATTGATCAAAGGAAGTGTTCGTTTGATTGAGAACTTCTGTGCTGGCGGCCGCCATGGCGCTGGACACATTGTCAGAAATAGAGACTCCCGCGCCCATAGTCAAATAGGTTTTGAATGCGTCGAGTGTTTTTGATAGGAGTCCATTTTTCTGTCTGGGAATTTTGGACCGTCCAGTCAAAAAAAGACTAAGTGTACAAACAAACAGACCCATCCTCCATGACATCGTATTGCGATGGCATCGGTGGTAATTTAAACGCAGACGATGGAGTTGCGGCAACGGGTGAGACCTTTGCACACAATGATGGTAGCTGGCCGTGCTTAAAAGGCATCAATTTAACGGTGGATGATGCGTCGGAGGATTCGAAATTGCATTACATTGTGCCCAGTAGCTATTTTGATGACAATTCCAGCACGCAAACCCATCACATGTCACTTCAAACCATTGCCCTGGAAGACCGTACACAGGAGGAGTCCATCCAGGGGTTTCCAACGTATTCACTCTTTAATGGTACAGTGCCAACAAATTCCTGGGTGACACAAGACCCCACATTAGAAGTCCTTGCGGAGCAAAGTGTCTCGTACACCTCTACGGTCCCATTTCTCCAAACCAACGCGACACTTGGCGTCGGCTCCACGTGCTACCAAGTAGATAGCTGTGGGGATACAACCTTCGATCCACCAAGCATGACCACATGGACACAATTTGCCTTTACCGCCACCGTGCCGGGTGACTTGTATGGGAGGGATCTTACAGTGACAACTAGTATCGTAACTTCGGAAGATAAATCACTGAACTGTCGTCTGAGTGTGCCACTCGATTGTTCCGCGGCAAATATTGTACCAGGAAATGATGATCGTGCAAGTATGGGCTACCAGACAAAAGGGTGTTTGACAGATACAGTGGCTAAAAATATGATAACGTTTCAAGGAAATGGTACCGCCTTTGGAAAAAGTCAATGTCTATGTTTGGGAGGTGGCGACGCCTTGACAATAAGAGATTGCTCGAATGGTGGGACCCAGCAAGTGTGTACGAAATCGAATAACGAAACCTCTGGAGGTGCCAACGAGGAAATGGGTGAATTCAGCGAAGTGCCACGCAACTTTGTATCCGCCAATTTCCGCGACGGCTATCAGCGACTTCAGGCGGAGAATGTGGATAGCTCGGGATATTTACCCATGTATCTACAAAAAGGGGAACCAACTGTTTGCTGGGGACAAGGAACTGGTGATACAATATGGGCAGGCGCAACATTTGAATACAATTATGGCGACTCTGGGCAGGTGTACACGGGATACATTCAACCATTGAATCAAACACTACTTTCGCGGCGCGGGGTTGTTTTTAACACATCCGCCCCCTACAATGTACCCAGCCAAATTCAATTTGCGGGCGATTCCACCTGTGCTCCCCCTCCGGAAGACATGGCGGATGCCAACGCCATGATCATGATGGATGCAGTCGATGACACCAGTGTGCGCCGGTTTTACACAAACGTCGAATGGTCTGGTACAAGTGGACCCCGGCCACTCTTTGCCCAGTCCAATGGTGATTATGTTCAGTCGTTCAACGTGGTGGCCCGCATGCCCACCTGTTTGAGCGCAGACGACGTCACACCCGCCAATTCCACCAGTGGATTTACATCATCGGACTACAAAACGATCGGCTGTTATGACACAGATGTATCATACAATCCATGGACATGGACAAAAACACAGGACTTAGGGGAAGGTACTGGGTCATATATCGGTGGATCCGCCCAAGCTGTCAGCCCTACCAACACGAATACATGGCCTTCCCTTGCATATCCCATCAACGACAACCACCCTGACATTGTTATTCGTCTGGCCTTTTACAACACAAAGTTAGTCACCCAATCCACGGGCAACCCGGTCTCCCTCTTGATCGCAGACATGACGTTCCAGGACTCGCTAGTCAGTTTGTGGGGGCAGAACAAACCTGGTACACCACTGAGTTTGACGAGTCCATTGACGGACAGTCTCCTCACATCCGACATGCGTACACTTGGGTTTTTGGAATACACTGCGGCCATTCTGTACCGCGGGCTCTATGCATCCAACATATCGGCGTTGAGTGATTCCGATCGGTGGTACAGTGTAAGTGGTCACTTATTACCCACAGGCTCCAATGGACCCTACGGCGCGGCCGAGTACTTGCGCGACTATTTTACACAATACCTTGCCGCGTATACCTTAATTGCACCAACCGTGGTCAGTACGGTGGAACATGAATTGACAACAACTAGCCAATCCGTCGTGACCAATGCCGAGTCGTACTTCCGATATCCACGCATCCGGTATGATCGTACAACGAACACGTATTATTTCGATTTGTATTGTGACTTGTTTATGCATTTGGATTTGTTGAATGACCAAGGGGGGACGATCCAGCAATTTGCACGCAATTTCTTTCAAGATGCGACACTTGCGCATATTCAGAGTGGAGCGACTATGGTCATGAGCCCGGATAGCGGTTCGGCGCCACCCGAGATTCTTTTAAAAGGAGATCCGTCGCATGTACCCGCCAATAATTTAGTGTGGACGGGGGAGACTCTGACGTTTGTGACTTCGTATTACTGGACTCAACCAATTGAAGCCTTTTCCGCGATCTCCATGATTTATTTAGGACTTCTGGGGACGCAAGATCCCTTGCCGGATTGGCTTGAGTGGTATGCGACAATTGGATGGACGACGCCAGGTCTCGCAACGGTGGCCCCGGTCGGGGTTCCACGCCTTTTAGCACCCACAATATACGATGAACAGCAAGCCAATGGCTCCAGTGAAGCCGAGACTTGTTTGACTCAAACGCCCTTAACCACGGATTGTCAAGCGTATTTGTGTGCTGGACTGGACTGTTTGTGTGACTATTCCATCCTACTCAATTCAATTGTGTTGAATCCAATATCCTCTCTTTATTTCAACAACTCTGTGGGCGCGTGCGCGTGTTTGGCAAGTCAAAGCTATCCAATTGGTGCCGACAATAACGAGCGGGCATTGAATCCGGTCGGACTGTGTT
>Ga0209533_1003063_pt1 | contig 14950 bp, 14 predicted proteins | sample COG_04_FD_184748 | JGI IMG/M metagenome (GOLD analysis project Ga0209533, IMG submission 184748) | Pelagic Microbial community sample from North Sea - COGITO 998_met_04 (SPAdes) (version 2) | ecosystem: Environmental > Aquatic > Marine > Neritic zone/Coastal water | place: Helgoland, sampling...
CTTAGTGATGGCTGATGAATCTGCGAATGCATCATTTATTGCCTCCGATTTATTAAGTCAAGCAGAGCATGGAGCAGATAGCCAAGTACTATTGGTATCTACTTCAGAAAAGTTAATTGAAGAAGTATCTTCAGAAGTTGATATGCAACTTAAAGAGCTTCCTAGAGTAGAAATTACAACCAAAGCCATTCAGAATTCAAAAACTATTCTAGTAAAAGACTTTAAAGAAGCCTTGGCTTTAATTAATGAATACGCTCCAGAACACTTTATTGTATGTACAAAAAACAATGATTTTTTTATTGATGGTATTAGCAATGCAGGTTCTGTATTTATAGGAAATTATACTCCTGAAAGTGCAGGGGACTATGCTTCAGGAACCAACCATACTTTGCCAACCAATGGATATTCAAAGACCTATTCAGGTGTAAATTTAGATAGTTTCACTAAAAGTATTACGTTTCAAGAAATAACTAAAACAGGAATTCAAAATATTGGACCCTCCATTGAACTCATGGCAGAGGCAGAGGGTTTGCAAGCGCATAAAAATGCAGTAACCCTCAGATTAAAAGACATAAAATGATGGAAATAAAAGATCTAATTAGAGAAAATATAAAATCACTAGAAGCTTATTCTTCTGCAAGAGATGAATTTAAAGCGATGTCTTCAGAGTTTGTTTTTATTGATGCAAATGAAAACCCTTTTGATACAGGTTTTAATAGATATCCAGATCCGCAACAGAATTTAGTTAAAGAAGCATTATCTAAAATAAAAGGAATCTCCAAAGAACAAATACTTTTAGGAAATGGAAGTGATGAAGTATTGGATTTAATTTTTAGAGTTTTCTGTGAACCTAGAGAAGACAATGTAATTGTTTTACCACCTACTTATGGCATGTATGAGGTTTTAGCAAATACCAATGCTATTGAGTTGGTAAAAATTCCTTTAATAGAAAATTTCCAGCCTAATGTTAAGGAGATCATAAAAGGTCAAGACGCTAAAACCAAAGTGTTATTTCTATGTTCACCTAACAATCCAACAGCCAATAGTTTTAATGCTACTAGTATAGAAACTTTAATCAAAGAATTTAATGGAATTGTAGTTATTGATGAGGCGTATATAGATTTTTCTATTGAAGACAGCTGGCTAGGTAGGTTAGATGAATTTCCAAATTTAATAGTTACGCAAACTTTATCTAAAGCCTATGGTTTAGCTGCAATTCGCCTTGGGATCTGTTACGCTTCAAAAGAAATTATTTCAATCTTAAACAAGATTAAACCTCCCTATAATGTGAATCAACTAACTCAAGATGTGGCCTTACAATCAATCTTAAATCAGGAGAAAGTAAAAAATGATATAACAGCTATTATATCCGAAAGAAATCAATTGATTAGAGACTTGGAAAATGTTGAGATCGTAGAAAAAGTATATTCATCTGATGCCAATTTTTTGTTAGTACAAGTAGATGACGCTAATCTACGTTACAAGCAATTAGTTAAACTAGGAATTATTGTAAGAAATAGAACTACCCAAACTTTATGTAATAATTGCTTGCGTTTTACAGTGGGTACACCAGATGAAAACAAAAAATTAATAAATACCTTAAAATTAGTATAAATGAAAAAAGTACTTTTTATAGATAGAGATGGAACATTAGCCATAGAACCCCCTGTAGATTATCAGCTTGATAGTTTTAAAAAATTAGAATTTTATCCAAAAGTGTTTCAATACCTTGGTAAAATAGCCAAAGAATTAGATTTTGAGTTGGTGATGGTTACCAATCAAGACGGATTAGGAACTCCTAGTTTTCCAGAAACTACTTTTTGGCCAGTGCATAATTTCCTAGTGAAAACCTTTGAAAAAGAAGGAATTATTTTTACGGAACAAATTATTGATAGAACATTTGCAAGAGATAATGCTCCAACACGGAAACCCAATACAGGTTTATTGTCTCATTACATTTCTTCATCATATGATTTAGAAAATTCTTTTGTGATTGGTGATCGTATGACAGATATAGAATTGGCTAAAAACTTAGGGGCAAAGGGTATTTTTATTAACAATGATAATATAGAAGGGACCGATGAATTAACGGTTACAAAAGATGAATTAGAAAACTATATTGCTTTAGAAACAAAAGATTGGTCTGCAATTTATGAATTTTTAAAGGCGAAAGATAGAACAGGAAGTATTTCAAGAAATACCAATGAAACTAAAATTCAAATCGATTTAAATTTAGACGGAACTGGTAAAAGTGATATTTCAACAGGAATTTCATTTTTTGATCATATGTTAGATCAAATAGCCCGACACGGTCAATTGGATTTAGTTGTTAATGTAAAAGGTGATTTAGAAGTTGATGAACACCACACTATTGAAGATACAGCAATAGCACTAGGTGAAGTTTTTGCAAAGACTTTAGGAAATAAATTAGGGATAGAACGTTATGGTTTTTATTTACCAATGGATGACTGTTTGTCTCAAGTTGCTATTGATTTTGGTGGACGAAACTGGTTGGTATGGGAAGCAGATTTTAAACGGGAAATGGTTGGTAAAATGCCTACAGAAATGTTTTTTCACTTCTTTAAATCGTTTACAGACGGTGCTAAATGTAATCTAAATATTAAAGCCGAAGGCACCAATGAACATCACAAGATAGAATCAATTTTTAAAGCTTTTGCAAAAGCTATTAAAATGGCTGTAAAGCGCGATGTTGAAAAAATGATTTTACCATCTACAAAAGGGGTATTGTAATGAAATTAGTGATTTTAAATTATGGAGTTGGAAATATTAAAAGTATTCAGTTTGCTTTTGATAGGTTAGGAGTAACCGCGGTTTTATCTAGTGATGCTGAAGAAATAAAGGCAGCTGATAAAATTATATTCCCTGGCGTAGGTGAAGCAAGTTCTGCAATGAAAAAACTCAAAGAAGCAGGTTTAGAAGATGTTATTACAAAACTAAACCAGCCTGTTTTAGGAATTTGTTTAGGGATGCAATTAATGTGTCGTAAACTTGAGGAAGGAAATACCAACGGGTTGGGAATATTTGATTTAGCGGTAAAACGCTTCTCAACTTCAGTAAAAGTTCCGCAAATGGGATGGAATACCATAACCAACCTTAAATCTAAGTTGTTTAAAGATATTTCTGATAAAGAGTATATGTATTTGGTGCATAGTTACTATGTTGAAGAAAATAAAAATACTATTGCAACAACAGACTATGAGCTTCCTTATGCATCTGCGATACAAAAAGATAATTTTTATGGCGTTCAGTTTCACCCAGAAAAAAGTGGACAATTGGGTGAAAGAATCTTACAAAACTTTTTAAACCTATAACATGAGAATTATACCAGCGATCGATATTATTGAAGGAAAATGTGTAAGACTCACTAAAGGAGATTACAACACTAAAATAATATATAATGAAAACCCTTTAGAGGTAGCTTTAGCATTTGAAGATGCCGGAATTGAGTATCTGCATATGGTAGATTTAGATGGCGCAAAAGCAAGCCACATCGTTAATTATAAGATATTAGAGCAAATCGCTTCAAAAACAAATTTAAAAATAGACTTTGGAGGAGGCTTAAAATCTGATGAAGATTTACACATAGCTTTTGAGTCTGGTGCAAACCAAATTACTGGAGGTAGTATAGCAGTTAAAAACACAAGCATTTTTGAAAATTGGGTTGCAACGTTTGGTGCCGATAAAATCATTTTAGGTGCCGATTGTAATCATGAGAAAATTGCTGTAAGTGGTTGGCAAGAAGAAAGTAATTTAAATGTTATTCCATTTATTCAAAACTATCAATCAAAAGGCATTCACTATGTTATTTGTACAGATATTTCAAAAGACGGAATGTTGCAAGGCCCCTCTTTTGATTTGTATGAAAGAATCCTAACACAAGCATCAGATATTAAACTTATTGCTTCTGGAGGAATTTCAACCTTTCATGAGATTCCACAATTAGCTAAATTGGGTTGTGAGGGCGTAATTATTGGAAAGGCAATTTATGAAAATAGAATTAGCTTAAAAGAATTAGAAACCTATATAATAACTAGTTAAAATGCTTACAAAGAGAATTATACCTTGTTTAGATATTAAAAACGGTAGAACTGTAAAAGGCGTTAATTTTGTGAATTTAATTGATGCAGGTGACCCTGTAGCACTAGCAAAACAATATGCAGAAGTTGGTGCAGACGAATTGGTATTTCTAGATATTTCTGCCACTTTAGAAGGTAGAAAAACCATGTTAGAAATGGTGTTAAAAGTTGCAGCACAAGTGAATATTCCATTTACAGTTGGCGGTGGCATTTCTACTGTTGAAGATGTAGACGCATTACTTCATTGCGGAGCAGATAAAGTTTCTATTAATTCATCTGCAATTAAAAGACCAATATTAATAAATGAATTGTCTCAAAAATTTGGAAGTCAATGTGTAGTGGTTGCTATAGATGCAAAGCAAATAGATGGAAAATGGGTAGTTCATTTAGCAGGAGGTACTATTCCTACCGAATTAGAGTTATTTGATTGGGCAAAAGAAGTAGAACAACGAGGTGCAGGAGAAATTTTGTTTACTTCTATGGATAACGACGGAACCAAAGAAGGCTTTGCTAACGAAGCGTTGGCAAAGTTATCAGCATTGGTAAATATTCCAATTATTGCTTCAGGTGGTGCGGGTTCAGTACAGCATTTTATAGATACATTTATTAAAGGAAAATCAGATGCTGCACTGGCAGCTAGTGTATTTCACTTTGGAGAGATACCCATACCTACATTAAAACAAGAATTAAAAAATAATACTATAGAAGTACGATTATGAAGATAGATTTTAATAAAAATTCAGAGGGTTTAGTCCCTGCAATTATACAAGATGCAACCTCTAAGAATGTTCTCATGTTGGGCTATATGAATCTAGAAGCTTTTGAGAAAACACAAAACACAAAAAAAGTAACCTTCTTTAGCAGAACAAAAAATAGATTGTGGACAAAAGGCGAGGAGAGTGGAAATTTTTTAAACTTAGTAGATCTAAAGCTAGATTGTGACAATGATACCTTATTAATTTTTGTGAATCCAGTAGGACCAACCTGTCATAAGGGTTCAGATACCTGTTGGAATGATTCAAATTTGGCATCGTATGGTTTTATTTCTAGATTAGAGGAGACTATTTCAAATAGAATTGAGAATGCTGATGCTTCTAATTCTTATGTAGCAAGCTTATTTAAAAAAGGAATCAATAAAGTAGCTCAAAAGGTTGGAGAAGAAGCCGTAGAGGTAGTTATAGAGGCAAAAGACACCAATGATGACTTGTTTTTAAATGAAAGTGCAGATTTGTTATTTCACTATTTACTGTTATTACAAGCCAAAGGATTTAAACTTAATGATGTTGTGGAGATCTTAAAAGGAAGAGAAAAGTAAAAATTACATGAGATTACATCTCCCACCAAATTAAAAAGAATTTTTTAAGTTCGCCTTTAGTAGTTTTCATCCAACACATCGGAGAGAACTGGCGGTCTAGATAGTTTTTACTTTGTTCAAGATATTTTTCATACCCCATCCAAGCTACATTTGTATGAGGAATTATCAACCAATCTTTTTTTGAAGGAATATAGAATTTAGCATTTTTAAATTTAGTCAATTCAAGAGGTGTACAATAGAATCCTATAATGCAGTCTGTATTGATGTTAACATCTATTGATGTTTGCATTCCTAAAGGGACAAATAATTGAGCTTTAAAATAAACTTGTTGTGAAAAATCAGAACTATGAAGTGAAATACTCTTTAAATATTTTTCACATTCCTTAGCATAGAGTAACGGTAATTGTTTCTGTTGAAGCTTCTCTAATTTTTCAACTAAACGATCCTTTTTATTAGGCCCAATCCAGCAATGTATCCCCTGTTTAGTTGGATCAAACAAATAAAACTTATAAATCACTTCTAAATGTATAGGGTTGCCATTCTTATACAGCAAGCAGTCTAACTCTCCGAGGGTAATTCTATCTTTAGAAATCTGAATATTTTCTGCAATTAAGCTGATGCTCTCGGTATTTGCTAGTTGATGAGAAACAAAACGCTCTACATATTTACCCAATCTCAGTTTAGTGTCAATCTCTGTATCAATTCCAATTGATTTTTGCTCAATTTCAAATTGTGTTAACTCGTATACAGGAGAAGCTTCCCATAATGTGGGTGTTTTTAAAAAACCTTCAAACCTTAATTGTGTAACCTTCATTCAACTTCAAAAATACAAATCATTAGTAAATCATTTTTTGTAATTTTAACTTCTTTAAAAATTTTATCTATGCAATTCGAGAAGTCTAGCCTGTCTTATCTTAAAAAATTAAAAAAAAATAACAACAGAGATTGGTTTGCAGAGCACAAGCCAACCTTTATTGAAGCTCAAAATAATGCCAAAGCGCTGTATGCTGAGATTAGAAATAATCTTGAAAAACATGATGATATAGAAAAGTTTAAATTGTTTAGGATTTATAGAGATGTTCGTTTTTCTAAAGATAAAACGCCTTACAAGGCACATTTTGCAGGCTCTTTTTCAAGACTAGGAAAACAATTACGTGGTGGGTATTATTTAAGAATTAGACCCGGTGAGAGTTTTTTAGCCGGTGGTTTTTGGGAACCAAATAAAGAAGATTTATTTCGAATTAGAAAAGAAATAGAAGTAGATGCTTCAGAGTTTCGTGAAATTTTAGAAGATAAAAACTTTCAACACTATTTTGGAAATTCATTTAAAGGCGATGAATTAAAAACTGCACCACGTGGTTTTGACAAAGAACACCCAGATGTAGACTTGTTGCGTAAAAAGGGGTTTATAGCCGTTCGTAATTTTACAGATGAAGAAGTGCTTTCTACGAACTTTAGTTCTGAAGTAGATAACTCCTACAAAGCATTAAGACCTTTCTTTAACTTATTTAGCGATATACTCACTACAAATTTAAATGGTGAGTCTATAATCTAATTATTTATTGCTTTTTCTAGAATAGGTTCCATGATTAAATATCCTTTTTTATTGGGGTGAATGCCATCTTCACCAAGCTCTTTTTTAAGACCATGTGAGTCATTCACCATAGCAGAATAATAATCTACATACGCTAATTTATTTTTATACGAGTACAATTGTAATATTACATTGAGTTTTCTAACTTTTTCCGCAGGCTTAATGCCTTTTCGCCAAGGAAAATTATTTGCAGGAAGTACAGAACATATAATAACTTTAATTTGATTAGCCTTTGCCAATTCTGCCATTGATATAATATTATTAGCAATCATTTCAATGGTTGAGGGGCCCGTATTTTCAGCAATATCATTTATTCCTGCCAACAGTACTACGGTTGATGGTTTTAAATGAATAACATCTTGTCTAAATCGTAATAGCATTTGAGGAGTTGTTTGCCCACTAATACCTCTATTTACGTAGGGTTTATTTTTAAAAAATTCAGGTCGAATACTCAACCAACCCTCTGTAATTGAATTTCCCATGAATATCACACGATGTTCATTAGCCTTGGGTAGTAGCAACTCAGAATTTTCTTGTTGAAAACGCTTCAAATTTGCCCAATCTTGAGCATATGATATTTTATTAAAAAGCATTACAAATAGAATTAATGTTGAGAACTTGACTGTTTTCATAACTTAAATATATTTAATTTATTGATGTAATCAATAATTTTAAATTTATAATTATAAACAACCTTTCGGCTAAACTGCTTTATTGCGAAGTTTTAGTAATTACTTATAGCAATAGTTAGGTAGCGATTTATTCAGACTTAAGAATTTTAAAGACCTGATTATCTACTTTTAAAAAGTAAATATTCGATGGTAAATGTGATATATCAATTTCTTGATTACTTGATGTAATTATTCCATCCATTAATTGCTGCCCTAAGGGAGAAAATAACTTATAATGAACTTCCTTAGCATAATTTAATGACAAATTAATTTTTGATTGGGTTGGGTTTGGATAGATAGACACATGCCTGTTTTCATAATCATCAGTTGATAGTAGTCCATTGATATCATATCTTGAAAAGAACAACCAGATTTCCATGGAGGCATCAATATCTTGGTTTGTTCCCGCTAAATTAAGAACAGAGCCGGGCCAAGTATGGCCACCTCCAATAACTTTCATATGTTCTGTAGTAATCCCATTATCACCATCTTCATATACACTATATTCTATTGTACTTCCATCTGAAACGTCTACATCTGGAAGCGTCGTAGTTGTTGGGGTTGTTTCACAATTATTATGATCTACCCAATAAGAAATTACATCTGGTATGGGTAGTGATAAATTATTTTCATTATAAAGAACAACATCATCTTCAGTACCATGAATTTGCAAAACGGGTGTGGGGAGTTGAGCATTGCAGTCATCAAAAGTATCTTGGGTCATAGAACCAGTTACAGAAGCCACAGCCGCAATTTTTTCACTCAATTGACAGGCTAATAAAAAACTCATAAAACCACCATTAGACATTCCTGTTGCATAAACTCTCTCTAAATCTATGGCATATGAAACTGCCAATTCATCGATTAAAGCTTCTGTAAAACCAACATCATCTATTGTGCTTGAAAGCCCAGGAAAACCTACATTCCAGAATTGATTTCCAATAAATGTAGTCCCTTCAGGATGTACCAAAAGAAATCCTTCTGTATCGGCAATATCACGAAAATCACCGTAAACCATTTGTTGAGTTGCATTACTCCCAAATCCATGAAAATTAAGAACTAAAGGAACATCTGAACTGCCATCATAAATCTCCGGAATATATAGTATATAATCACGCTGAATTCCGTCATGTGTAATGGATGCATTAATGGTTTGTTGCGCAAAACCAGAAAAAGTAGATCCCACAAGAAGAAGTAATATCGTTATCTTTTTCATATTTAAGTTTTATATATTCCGTTATTCTACTAAAATACAAAGTTACTATGAGATAGTCTTTATATATCTATTCATTAATTACAGATAACTTGTTTTTTTATGATTTATGCATTCAGAAAATCTTAAGTTCTCAGTCAGTTACAAGTTATACACAAATGTTTAGATTTTCATTTTTTTTTGAATATAGCATTAAATGATGAATTGTGTTGCTTCAGTAATTTTATTACCAAACATAATCCTTATAAGTACTGAAAAATATAGTTCCTTATATTTTGGGATGAGTTGCCATAAATGCTATTTTAAATGCTTACGTACTTCAATACGAAGGAAAAGTAAAGTAACAAGTGTCGCTAAAACATCAGCTATTGGAAAAGAATACCAAACCCCATTTAAACCAAAAAATTTCGGCAATAGATACACTAATGGAATTAAAAATATTCCTTGTTTTAGCAAGGTTAGCATTAAAGCAGGTAAGGCTTTACCTGCTGCCTGAAAGTAAGCAGAACCAATGAGTTGTGCTGTAATTACAGGAGTGGCTAAAAAAACATACAACAGGGCTTTTGGTGTTTCTTCGATCAATGCTACATCTGAAGTAAATATAGTGGCAATGGCCTCTGGAAAAGTGATGATCCCAAAAAAGATAAGTGAGGCAACAGTGCTTCCGTAAATAATGGCCATTTTAATGACTTCTCTTACCCTCTCATTGTTTTTTGCACCAATATTATAGCCAGCAATAGGTAAAAAACCTTGAGTAACTCCTAAAACAGGAAACAAAGCAAACATCATAACCCTATTAATAATACCATATACAGCTATGGCATTTTCACCACCATAGGTAAATAGGGTAGCGTTTAAGACAATCATTAATACACTAATAGTTCCTTGCCTTGCAATAGTGACACCCCCTAATTGAACAATTTCTTTTACAATGGGTAGGCTCAGTACAAAATTTTTGGGAAGTATAGATAATTCACTTTTTTTAGAAATGAAAAATCCGAATATAAAAAGACCACAAGCAGCATAGGAGATGGAGGTAGCTAAACCAGCACCAAACATCCCTAAATCTAAAAATTTAATAAATATAATATCTAATAGAATATTAGAAATTGCAGGGATGATCATGGCATACATTGCAAATTTAGGTTTTCCTTCTGCTCTTATTACAGGGTTACCCATCATGGCAAAGGCCAAAAACGGAACACCATACAATACCACATTAAAATAGCTTGTTGCGGGTGCTAAAATTGCACCGTTAGCCCCAAACAATAGTAAAAGAGGCTCGTAGAAAAGAATACCTACAAGTACAAATATAACCGATAAGACTAGGGTCAAGGAAATTTGATTTCCAAAAGTTAAATAAGCTTTGTCTATAGCTCTAGCTCCTAAAGCTCTTGAAATAATGGAACTTCCTCCAATACCAATTCCCATGCCTATAGACGATATTAAAAAGACAATAGGCAATACTACAGTAATGGCTGCAATGGCCATAGAACCAATCCATTGTCCTACAAAAATGGTGTCTACAATCATATTTAAAGACATCACTAATATACCAATAGAGGCGGGGATGGCTTGTTTAACAAGAAGTGTAGTTATTTTTTGTGTTCCTAAAGTATTTGCAGTTTGTGTCATATAACTTTTGCAAATATCTACATATTAGAACAGCTTATTTTAGGTAAAAAAATATTTAGGGTTTAATTAACATATCCATAAAATTTTCTAGTAAGTTTGTTCTATGCGAATTTTTGAAACTAACTATACTGTGATGTCATCTCACATAGATGATCTCAATCATGTAAATAACGTCGTGTATTTACAATGGATTCAAGACATAGCAAATTTACATTGGACTCAACTTAAAAATGAGGTAGATACTTCGGCCTACGTTTGGGTAGTGATCAGACATGAAATAGATTATATAGGGCAGGCGTTGTTAGGTGACGAAATTACAGCTAAAACTTGGGTAGGTAAAACAGGAGGCATAAGATCTATTCGTCATGTAGAATTTTATAAAAATAACAAACCCATTGTTAAGGCTCAAACCACCTTTTGTTTGGTAACTGCTAAAACCTTTAAGCCTACTCGAATAACAGATCAAATTTTATCGATGTTAGGTCCTAAATAGCTGTACCTTTGCATTTAGAAATTTAATGTAACGATGAGCACATTTGCTACCTTAGGAATAAAAAAACCATTCATACAATCTATTAAAGAGTTAGGAATACATTCGCCTTCAGAAATTCAGGAAAGAACCATTCCAGTTTTATTGAATAAAAGAACAGATTTTGTAGGCTTAGCGCAGACAGGAACAGGTAAAACCGCCGCTTTTGGCCTGCCAATAGTTCAACAGATAAATCCTAACAATACTGCTGTTCAAGCACTTATTTTATCACCTACACGAGAATTGGTACAACAAATAAAAAAACAACTTTTTAAGTATACAAAATATTATGACCACAAGGTGTTTGTTGAGGCTGTTTATGGTGGCGAAAAGATCGAAAAACAAATACATAATTTACAGAGAACTACCCATGTAATTGTTGCTACTCCTGGAAGATTAATTGATTTGATAGAACGAGGAAACATCAATTTAAAAGAGATAAACACCTTGGTTTTAGATGAGGCTGATGAAATGTTGAGTATGGGATTTAAACAAGATTTAAATAGAATTTTAAAATATACCTCAGGTCATCGAAATACTTGGTTGTTTTCTGCGACCATGCCAGAAGAAATTCAAAGAATTATTAAAACGTACATGGATGCTAATGCACCACGTGTAGAAATTGATAGAAATGCTACGGTAAATACCAACATTAGTCATCAATTTGTAAAAACAACCATCAAAGAAAAAGTAAAGACTATAATTCGTTTTTTAGAATCTAGACAAGAAGCGCGTGGTATTATATTTTGTAGAACTAAAGCAGGTACACAAAATCTTAACAAACTTTTGCAAGAGGAAGGTTTTTCTATCGGAGCCTTGGAAGGAGATATGCAACAAAAAGAGCGCGACAAAGTAATGCGTGCCTTTAAAAATGAAAGTTTACAGTACTTAATTTCTACAGATGTATCTGCAAGAGGAATAGATGTTAGAGATTTAGCATTTGTAATTCATCATCAATTACCAGATCAATTAGATTATTATACGCACAGAAGTGGAAGAACTGCTAGAGCAGGTAAAAAAGGGGTGTCTCTTGCTTTAATTATAGCTCATGAGCTTCAACGAGTACATGAAATAGAAAAAAACTTAAACATTAAATTTACGGAAACTACCTTCTAATGGTTAAGATAACCATCTGTGCTGATTAGCTTTTTTAGTGTACCATATTAAATAGCCTCCAATAGCAATAATCATAAAAGGCATGAGTAGTCCCATAGGGCCATAGCTGTCTGTATTTTCATTTATTAGCAGACCATATGACATCTGTATAATAATTCCTATAAATGATATAATAAAGAAAGTAGAGGCAATTTTTTTCTTTAACAATAATAATAAAGCTCCAAAAGTTCCTGAAAATACTGCAGTAGCAAATGCTGCTGTTGCCCAGGCTGGAACATCTTGATACATGAGTTGCTGGTCTTTGGGTAAAGAGGCTAATACAGCATCAGTCATAAATGCCTGAGTTAAATAATTAAATACTCCCATTAAATTCCAAACAAGAGCCATACTGCTAATGATCCAAAATAGACCTGTAGGTTTTCTTAAGTAATTTGTCATGATGTTAAAATTTTAATAAATTCTTCTTTAAATCTAGACAAAAAAAAATAAATCAGTTTGCAATATCATAAAAAAGGTATTTTTGTATCCATAATTTATCAATATTTTTTCATGAATACCAAACTAAAAATTATTCAATTTCTTTTTATTGTTATACTTATTTCTGCTGCTTCTTTTGCTCAGGTAAAAACAAGTATTCGAGGAAAAGTAGTAGATGAAAAAGGTGCTCCAATATTTGCCGCTTCTGTATATTTAAATACCAGTCAGGGAAGTATTTCTGAAGAAGATGGTACTTTTCAAATTACAGATATAGTCCCAGGATCATACAACTTAACGGCTAGCTTTGTTGGTTTTGACTCACAAACAAAATTTAATATTATTATTAAATCAAAAGGGAATCGATCGTTTAATTTTATTTTAATTGAATCTTCTGAATCTCTAGAAGAAGTAGTAGTTTCTAATAAAAATAAAATAAGTAGACCTAAAGAAACTCCTTTATCTACCCAGTCTTTATCTGCTGTAGAAATAGCTACCTATCCAGGAGGTAACAATGATGTTGTTCAAGTGGCCCAGTCATTACCTGGTGTTTCTCCATCAGTAGGAGGATTTAGAAATGATTTAATTATACGTGGAGGTGCTCCTAATGAGACCGTATATTATTTAGATGGGGTAGAAGTGCCAAATATTAATCATTTTGCAACACAGGGAAGTGCAGGAGGTCCTGTAGGCTTATTAAATGTTGCTTTTATCAATGATGTTACCTTATCTACATCTGCTTTTGGTGCTCAATATGATAATCCATTATCTGGGGTGCTTCAATTTAAACAACGTGATGGTAATAAAGAGCGATTCAATACTAACATCAGGGTAAGTGCTACAGATGCTGCTTTCACTTTTGAAGGCCCGTTATTCAAAAACAAAAAGAAAGAAAGTAAGACCAGTTTTTTATTGTCTGTAAGAAGAAGTTATTTACAAGCTTTATTCAAACTGATAGGCTTACCCATTAGACCAGATTATTGGGATTACCAATATAAACTAACACATCAGGTAGATAAATATAATGACTTGTACTTTATAGGTTTAGGATCTGTAGATGATTTTAGTGTGGAAGCTCCAGAAGACTATGATGAAGAAGCTCAAGCGGTTTTGGAACAGGCACCTTTCATACAGCAAAAAACAAATTCTATAGGGGTCACCTGGAGAAAAAGATTTAAAGATGGTTCTGGTTATATGGAAACTACAGTGAGTAATAATCGTTTAGAAAACATATTTACCAATTACCTAGATCCTGAAAACGAAACTGGAATTATCTTTAGAAATGATGCCGTAGAATCTGAGTCTAAACTTAGATATCAGCTTACTAAATTTGTAAATGATTGGAAATTTACAGGGGGTTTTAATACACAACATTCTTTTTACTCAAATAATACAACTAATATTGCTGATGCAATTTTCTATACTACCGAGATAGACTTTATTAAATACGGACTTTTTGCGAATGCAACACGTTCTTTTTTTAATGATAAAGTTGATGTGTCTCTTGGATTTAGGATGGATGATGATAGTTTTACAACTTCAAGTAACTTAATTTCAAATTTTTCTCCAAGATTCTCATTGTCCTATGAATTTAAAGAAGATTGGCGTATAAGTGCAACTGCAGGACGGTATTATAAAATAGCACCGTACACAATTTTAGGTTTTAGAGATCCAAGTGGTAATCTTACAAACCAAGACAGTGATTATACACAAAGTGATCATTATGTAATAGGATTACAACATTACTTAAACCCAGCTGCAAGTATATCACTAGAGGGTTTTTACAAAATATATTCAGATTACCCTGTATCAGTATTAGATCAAGTTTCATTGGCTAATAAAGGAGCAGATTTTGAAGTATTGGGAAATGAAGATGTAGAAACAGTAGGAAAGGGTAGAAGTTATGGTTTAGAATTTCAATACCAGCAGAAATTATTGAATAATTTTTATAGTATTTTCTCATACACCTATTTCTTTAGTGAATTTACAGGTTTTGATACCACTACTTATATCCCTTCTGTTTGGGATAGTAGACATTTGGTTTCTTTTGTTGGTGGATATAAATTAAAAAAAAATTGGGAAATTAGTTCTAGATATCGGTTTGCAGGTCAAACCCCTTATGTTCCAACAAATCTTGAGGCAACACTGGTTTCCTATCCAGAAATCATTTTAGATTATACGCGTTTGGGAGAAGAAAAATTAGAAACGTTTAGTCAATTAGACATTCGAGTAGATAAAAAGTGGAATTACAATCAATTCAGTTTAAATATCTTTTTTGAAGTTCAAAATGTTCTTGGCCAAAGCAT
>Ga0209533_1003064_pt1 | contig 14948 bp, 30 predicted proteins | sample COG_04_FD_184748 | JGI IMG/M metagenome (GOLD analysis project Ga0209533, IMG submission 184748) | Pelagic Microbial community sample from North Sea - COGITO 998_met_04 (SPAdes) (version 2) | ecosystem: Environmental > Aquatic > Marine > Neritic zone/Coastal water | place: Helgoland, sampling...
CAATCCAAGCGGTGGGGTTCAAGTGGCGGTTTTAAATTTACCAGATGCAACGCTTCCAATAAATACAAATAGAGTTTTAAGGTTTATATCGAATGGAGGTTTTACTACAAATACACACGTTGAATTGACACCAATAAACGGACAGACCTTAGACGGCTCAACAAATGACTATTTAATAAACAAGCCATACGAGGGCATACAAGTTTGGAGTAATGGCGTAGAATGGTTTATAATTCAGAAAAAAGCATAACGAAAATACAAATTAAATTAATCTAAATTATATATAAGTATGAAATCAAACAAAGTAATTGAACAAATTAAAAATGTTCTAAATCTTAACGAAGAAGTTAAGCTAGAACAAACGAAACTTGAAAACGGAACGGTTATTGAAGCCGATTCTTTTGAAAGTGGAGTAGAGGTATTTATCGTTACAGAAGATGAAAAAGTGGCGTTGCCTGTTGGCGAATACACTTTGGAAGATGGTAAATTATTAGTAGTAGTTGAGGACGGAGTTATCTCTGAAATCAAAGAAGCCGAAGCCGAAGAAGAAACGGAAGAAGTTGAGGAAGTTGAAGCAGCGGACGAAGAAGAAAAAGAATCTTTGGGCTATGCTACTAAAGAAGAATTAGCAGAGGTAAAAGATATGATTGAAGAAATCAAAGCAATGCTAGAGCCAAAGGAAGATTTAAGCGAGGATTTAGGAAACATTTTAACAGAGGAATTAGCTAAACACGAAAAAGTTGAGTTAAACGAAGTTCCTGTTGAAGTACAAGCTGAATTAAATGAGCCAAGCACAACGCCAATAGTATCAAATCCAGAAGCTAAAAAAGTAATCTCGAAATTTAGTGTTTCTAAAAACAGAAAAAGTACCACTATTGACCGAGTAATGGCAAAACTAAATAATTAATAACAACTAAAAATTAAATAAAATGAGTGTATCATTAACAACAACTTACGCAGGGGAATTTAGTGGCAAATATATTGCTGCTGCTTTATTATCTGCTGACACATTGGATAAAGGTTTAATCACCGTAATGCCTAATGTAAAATTCAAATCTGTAATTCAGAAAGCTGCAACTGACGACATCGTAAAAGATGCATCTTGCGACTTCCAAACAGGACAAGGAACGCTAACTTTAACAGAAGCTATCCTACAACCAGAGGAATTTCAAGTAAACCTTGATATTTGTAAAAAAGATTTGCACGATTCGTGGGAAGCTGAACAAATGGGCTTTAGTGCTTTTGATAGTTTAGCACCAAGTTTCGCTGATTTCGTAATCGGTCACGTAGCGTCTAAAGTAGCAGACAGAACAGAGAAAAATATTTGGAGTGGTTCAACTGCAACAAGCGGACAGTTTGATGGTTTTGCAACTAAATTAGATACAGATGTACTCTTACCATTGGAACAATATTTAACAGGAGCAGCAATCACGCCTGCAAACGTAGTAGCTGAATTAGGTGCGGTTGTAGATGCTATTCCAACGGCAGTATATGGTTCAGAAGATTTATATCTTTATGCAGCATCTGACGTAGTTAGAGCTTATACTCGTGCTTTAGGCGGTTTCGCAGCACAAGGCGAGGGAGCTAATGGATTTGAGGGCAAAGGAAACAACCAAGTTTTAGGAAACTTATTTTTTGACGGCATCCAATTAGTAGCAATTAGAGGAGCAGCATCAGGAACAATCATTGCAGCTGAAAAATCAAACTTATTCTTTGGAACTGGTCTATTAAACGACTTGAACGAAGTTAGAGTGATTGATATGGCAGAAAATGACGGTTCACAGAATGTTCGTGTAGTAATGAGATTTACTGCTGGTGTTCAGTATGCACAAGTTGCTGACATCGTTTACAGAAAAACAGTATAATAATTAACTAATCAAATTTAAAGGGGTGGGTTCTGCCTACCCTTTTTTATTTAAAAAAACTTTAAAAATATGGGATGCTTAATAACAAGCGGACGTAAAGTGCCTTGTAAATCGGCAGTTGGTGGTATTAAAACTATCTACTTTGCAGATTACGGAACTTTAGGAGATGCAACAATCGTAGCGGGAGAAATCACTGGATTATCTGGTACGCCAACGTGGTTTCAGTTTGATGTAAAAGGTAACAGTTCAATGGAAACTGCTATCACTTCAAGCCGAGAAAACGGAACGACTTTCTATGATACAACATTAAATATGACTTTGACCTTTCAAGACAAAGCTACACAAGAAGAACTTAAATTAATCGCACACGCACGCCCACACGTTGCAGTTGAAGATTATAACGGTAATTTCTTTTTAGTAGGACTTGAAAATGGTGGCGATGTAAACGGTGGTACAATCGTTACAGGAGCTGCAATGGGAGATTTGACAGGATATACATTAACGGTGAACGCACAAGAAACCGCACCGCCTTACTTTGTAACGCCTATTGTAATTACTGACGATGCTTCGGTGGTTCAAATTGATCCAACTGCATAATTAGTACTTTTACTTATAAATTAGGGTTATCTTAACGGATAGCCCTTTTTTTATATCTATACTATACAAAATATTTGTTTTTTATTTATATATTAATATGAAGTTAATTAACACAAGCGGAAACAAAACCTTTAAAATAATTCCTAGAGAATTTACGGTAGGTACATTGAACCTAAAATTAACAAGCGAAAGTACAAATAAAAGTATTACAGTTGATTCTACATCGGTTATTGACGGTAATTATATTTCTTTTGATGCGGTTTTTGGTGCTTTAACTGAAAGCGATTTTTATATTTTACAAGTTAGTTATTTAAACAATATAATTTATAAAGATAAGATTTTTTGTACTGACCAAGCTATTAACCAAAATAATGATGAATATTATAGTGTTAATAAAGACCAATATATAAGTGAAGAAAGTTCGGATAACGAATTTATAATAATATAAATATGAACGATTTAAGAATAGTAAATTTAAGTACTTACACAACACCAGATATTGTTGAGAAGTCAAACAAAGACTGGGTATCTTATGGTGCTGATAATAATTATTTTAAGTACTTAATTGACCGTTACAATGGTAGCCCAACAAACAACGCTATAATAAACGGAATTAGCGAAATGATTTACGGACGTGGTTTGGATGCTTTAAATTCAAATAAAAAGCCTGACCAATACGCTAAAATGATTTCTATTTGCCATAAAGATATGGTTCGTAAATTATGCTATGACCTTAAATTAATGGGTCAATGTTCAATGCAAATTATTTACTCTAAAGATAGAAAAACTATTGCACAAGTTGAACATATACCTGTTGAAAATTTAAGAGCCGAAAAATGTAACGAAAAAGGCGAAATAGAAGCGTATTATTATGCTGATGATTGGTCTAAGGTTAAGAACGTAGGACACACTACTAGAATACCATCTTTTGGAAGTAGTAAAGAAAATATTGAGATTATTTATGTAAAACCTTACAGGGCAGGATATAAATATTATTCAAGTCCAGATTATGCGGGAGGACTTCAATATGCAGAGCTTGAACAGGAAATCTCGAACTACCATTTAAACAATATCCTGAACGGTTTAGCACCGTCAATGCTGATTAATTTTAACAACGGTACACCAAATGCAGAAGAACGTCAAGCCTTAGAAAACCGTATTTATTCTAAGTTTAGCGGTTCTAGTAATGCGGGGAAATTTATTTTAGCTTTTAATGATAATCCCGAAAGTGCTGCAACTATTGAACCTATACAATTAAGCGAAGCACACCAACAATATCAATTTTTAAGTGATGAGAGTTCTAAAAAAGTAATGGTATCACACAGAGTTGTTTCTCCTATGCTTTTAGGGATTAAGGATTCAAGCGGTTTGGGTAATAATGCAGAAGAATTGAAAACTGCAAGTATATTAATGGACAACACCGTTATAAGACCGTTTCAGATGCTTTTAATAGATGCTTTTGATAGTATATTAGCATTTAATCAAATGAGCCTTAAATTGTACTTTAAAACGCTGCAACCGTTAGAATTTACAGACTTAGAAAACGTTGAGGATGATGAAACACGAGAAGAAGAAACAGGGGTTAAACTTAGCGAGGATTTACCCGATGAATTAGGAAGTAATATCGCTGATGAATTAATTGACTTAGGGCAAACCGAAGATGAACTGCTAGCCGAATATGATTTAGTAGATGAAAGCGAAGTTGACTATGAATTAAACGATGAGCTTGATGAGGTTATTACAGACTTAAACACCGAGCCAGAGCAAGAAGAAACTACATTGTCTAAGATATGGAATTTTGTCAGTACAGGAACGGCAAAACCAAACGCAAAAAGCACACAAGACGGTAAGTCAAAACAAGACAGTCAAAAAGGCGTTGAATTTTTAGTAAGATATAGTTACGCACCAGAAAAATCAGGAAAAGAAAGTCGTAAATTTTGTTCTAAAATGGTAGGTGCGAAAAAGGTGTATCGTAAAGAGGACATCGTAGCGATGGGAAACAAGGCGGTGAATAGCGGTTTCGGTAAAGGCGGTGCTGATACTTATTCTATATGGTTATATAAAGGCGGTGCAAGGTGTAATCACAAATGGTTTAGAAAAACTTATCAAATTAAAGACGGTAAAAAAAGCCAAATAACAAGCGGTCAAGCTAAAAGCAAAGGATTTAAAATGCCTAAAAACGCTCAAAAAGTACCCGTAGCACCAAAGGATATGAAGTATAAAGGTTATACAGCCGAATATTGGAACAAAATGAAATTTACAAACTAAATGGCAACAGCATTATTTATATCACGAACGGACTTAGTACGCAATTCTATATTAGATGGAAACGTTGATACTGATAAATTTATTCAGTTCATAAAATTAGGTCAAGAAATTGACATACAAAACCTATTAGGAACGGATTTATATAACCGAATAAGTACGGATATTGAAAATAGTACTTTATCTGGGGATTATTTAGCCCTTGTAAGCGATTATATACAACCGACCCTTATATGGTTTGCACAAGTTAATTATATTCCATTTGCAGCATATCAAATTAAGAACGGTGGCGTGTTTAAACATTCAAGCGAAACGGCAGAAAATGTCAGTAAAAACGAAGTCGATTATTTAGTAGGTAAAGCAAGGGATTACGCAAATTATTATAGTACTAGACTTGTGGATTATTTATGTTTTAATGATTCTAAATTCCCAGAGTACACAAGTAACACCGATAATGACATAAGTCCTGATACAGATACAGTATTTAACGGATGGGTTTTATGAAGTACAAAGTAAAAGAAATAAACATTAATCGTTTAAAAAAATATGTAGGACTTAAAGCCAATGAAGAATATGCTAAACAGTTTTATAACGAAATGAAGTTGAAATACAAAAATAAATGATTTCTACAAATAAACTTATAAAGGCTAAATCACTAGAATATACTAGCAGAGGTTTAACGACTGAAAAAATATCCGTTACTTGGCGGCATTATCTTAGTGCGTCTAATACTTGGACGCTTTATGATACAAGTGCAACACCAACGTTTCCTTTTGCATACGGTGGAATACCAGTACCTTATGACGCTTATTTTAGTCAGTTTATGATTTCTTCTTTGCCTTACTCAACAAGACAATTTCCAAGTGGCAATTCTTTGACTTTAAGTGTTTATATTGACGGAGTTTTTAAAGGTAGCGAGACTGGTTCTTATGGAAACAATGTATATGAAACGGTTATTTTAGATTTTGATAAAACAATAGAAATAAACAAAGGGCAAACAGTAACACTTAGACTTCAAATAAATGGTCAATGGTGGTATTGTGCAAGTACCTCGATAATAACACAAAGATAATGGAAAACTCAAAATTAGCACTTATACCAAGCGGTTATAAATCTGGAAAGGTTTACTCAATTTTACCTGTTGATGGTAGCGGAGACTTTAATTTTTACAGAGCCACAGAATCTAGTAGGGTTGCGGAAAATGGATTAATAGAAAGTATTTACGGAATACCAACAATAGACTGGTTAAATAGCAGTTGTCCTAATTTGTTATTAGAACCTCAATCTACTAATCTACAATTACATTCAGAAGATTTTAATCAGGGAAACTGGTCTAAAGCAAATTCTTCGGTTGTAAGTAATGATACTGTCAGCCCAAAGGGGGTAGAAAGTGCCGATAAATTAATCCCAAATACTACAAATACTTTCCATCACGCCCAAAGCATTACAAGTGGTACTGTTGGTTATAGTTCAATGACTTACTCAATATTTGTTAAAAAAGCGGGGTATAGTCAAGTCGAATTACTTTTAGCGGAATCCGTTGCACCTTTTACAACAAGAGGTCAGGTATTATTTGATTTAGACACATTACAAACACTTACTCAGCCAATAGGAGATTTTCAATATCAAGATTATGGTAATGGTTGGTATAGATTATCCATTACAGGAGTTTTATTTAGTTATAGTGCTGCAATTATTCGGGTTGCGGTGTTTGATAATGGAAGTCAAACATTTTCAGGAAATGGAATTGACGGTTTATATATTTGGGGGGCTCAATATGAAAATAAAAAATTTGCTACAAGTTTTATACCTACTAGTACCCAAAGTCAAACAAGAACTTTAGATATATGTAATGGTGGTGGCGATGCTGATTTATTTAATATTTCAGAGGGTTCTTTGTTTTTTGATGCATATACCCCAAATAGTGCAAGCACTACTGTTTTATCATTAAGCGATGGTACTGATAACCAAAAAATTCAGCTTAATTTTGAATCTTCAAATTCAAGAGTGATGACTTATTCATCTGGTGGAGTTCTTTATTATAATACATTATCTTTTAACCAAAGAAGTAAAATATTAATAACTTTTAAACTTAACGAATATAAAACTTATATTAACGGTTTTTTAGTTAATACAGATACAAGCGCATCAGTTCCGACAGGAATGGATAGATTTAATTTTTCTACACCTAATGCTTCAAGTTTACATTTTGAAGGCAATATTTATGATTCAAGAGTTTATGACAGAGTATTAACAGAATCAGAATCAATACAATTAACAACTATATAATGGAGATAAAATCGGGAAAATACGAGTTTAAAAGCAAGGAACAGGCTTTAGATAAAATACAAGATTTAGGGTTTGATACAGATTTTGATGGCAACGAATACCCAACACATAAACACGCTATCGTATTACTAGGTCATATAGTTTTAGAGCAAGGAGAATATAATAAAGATGGGGAGGAAATAAAAGCACCTATTTTAAGTAATAAATATCACGTTGACGTTGTTTGGAATGGTTTAGAAAGTCACCCATACGGTTGGAAAACTTATAGCGTAGATTTAGAAAGCGAGGGAATACATAGTTTTTATGGTATTTCGTATTTAGAAAATAAAATGTAATGACAATACAAGATTTGAAAATAGGAATTTTAAATGCTATCACTTTTGGTGTTAGCTTTACACAAGTAGAAAACGGATTAAAAATTGTTTTGCTTTTATTATCCATAGGATATACGGCACAGAAAATATATGAAACTCATATAAATAAAAAATGACAGAAAATTTTAAAAAAAGTGAATTTGACTGTAAATGCGGGTGCGAAATGCCCGAAGATGTTTTAGTTAATATTACTAAATTAGCTAATCAACTACAATACGTTCGTAATAACGTTGCATTACCTATAACTATAAATAGTGCTTATAGATGTGAATCTCATAATAAATCAATAGGCGGTTCTTTAAATTCTCAACACTTACTTGGCAAAGCTGCTGATATTATTATTAAAGGACTTGACCCTATTTTAGATACTTATGATTATTTAGACGACCTTATGAGAACAGGCGAAATATTACAGGGCGGTTTAGGTATGTATCAAACTTTTACGCATTACGATATTAGAAAAATTAAAGCACGTTGGAACAATGCCTAAATACAAAGAACAAAACGGAACTACAAGGGTAGGCGATGCCTTACGTTGGTTATTAAAACAAGGTAAAGAAGTAGCACCAGAATTACTAAAAATAGCTTCTAACGTTACAGGGATTGAAGCCTTAGAGGTTTTAGCATCTAAAATTGGAGCAGATGAAAAACTAAGCGAAACAGATAAGCAGCTTTTATTAGAAGAATTAAATTTTGATAAAATAGAGATGCAAGAAACTACAAAAAGATGGGTTTCAGATAATAATACAGATAGTTATTTAACACGCAATATAAGACCTTTAACGCTTGCTTTTTTAACCGCTACACTATTTGTATATATCATATTAGATAGTTCTTTAGACGGCTTTAAAATAGCTCCTGAATGGATTGACTTACTTAGTTCTTTATTACTTTTGGTTTATGGTGGTTATTTTGGAATGAGGTCGGCAGAAAAGATTACAAAGCATTTTAAAAAATAACTATTTAATTATTATTTTAAAAAATAAATAACTTTTTATTTGTTTATTCTAAATAAAAGATATAACTTTGAATTTTTTGTTAAGCTAATTAATTAGTTAAACGTTTTTGTTGCCCTTAAAGGCATAAAAAAACAAATACCAAAACAAATAGATAAGATATCTGGAAACTATTCAAAAATGGCAAAAAAAACAACTAGAAAAAAATTAGTAGATAAACTAGATAAAGTTTTTAGTATATATATAAGACGTAGAAACGCTGTTAATGACATAGCAGAATGTTTCACTTGTGGAAAACAAGACCATTGGAAAAAACTTCAAAACGGACACTTTCAAAGCCGTAAACATTATTCTACTAGATGGGATGCAGTAAATTGTCAAGTACAATGTGCGGGATGCAATGTGTTTAGATATGGAGAACAATATAAATTTGCAAAGAATTTAGATGAAAAATACTATGATGGTTTAGCAGAAGAATTACATATTGAAGCTAATAAAACCGTTAAACTAGATAATACAGATTTAGAAATGTTAATAGAAAAATATGAAATGTTAATTAAACAACTAGATACTTAACGTATATTTGTAGAGTATTGTTTTTGTTTTAATATAGGCTAATAAGCCAAATCAAGCCACCTCAAAAGGGTGGTTTTTTTTGTTTAAAACTATTTTTTTTTATTTATAATTTTTTTTATTGAATTATTTGTTTTATATTTGCCTTAATATTAATTAAAACAATACATTATGAATTTATTTGAAAGATTAAAACCAGAGTACAAAGACAAATTAGAAGCGTCTAACATTACTTATCCATCTTTAGTTGGTTATATTGTTAGTGAGTTGGAAAACCATAAATACGTTAGGGATTTACCATACGGTTTGGTTGTAGATTTAAAATTTTTATTAGACTTGTACAGTCCTTACGAAATATTTGAAGAATTATAAATATGACTTATTCAGAAGATGTAAACAGGGCAGCGTCAACAGACACAATAGATTTTTTAAATGCACGTATTAAAGCATTAGAAAAAAGAATAGAATTTTTAGAAGCACAAAACGAAATTAACAACAAAAACAAATAATATGAACAAAGAAAAATTAACAGAGTTATACAGGGAGTATAAACTAGAAAAAGAAGATGTGTATAAACATCAACACTACTTAATCATTACAAGAAGCGGAATTGAAAAAATACAAGCCGTTGCAAAGATTCAAATAACTTATGAAGTAGTAAGATGCGAACCAAATTTTGCAGTATTTAAAGCCATAGCCCATAAAGGTTCAACAACTATTGAAACTTTTGGTAGTGCATTAAAAGGTGCTAACTATAAAGATGGTTCAACTAACAGCTGGTATGTTCCAGAAATGGCAGAAAAAAGAGCAATGAGCCGAGCAGTTTTAAAATTAACAGGTTTTTACGAATTAGGAGTTTTCGGAGAAGATGAATCAGAATCATTTAAAAATAATAATAAATAATAACAATTAAAAACAAGTAAAATTATGGGAGCAATTATCAACTATTCATTAAGAGTGGACAAATTACCAAAGGAGAAGTTTATCGCAGGAAAAGACGGAGCGGTTTATATAAACCTTACAATGAGTGTAAACGATGAAACACGTTATGGAAATAACGCATCAATTATGATTAGCCAAACACAAGAAGAAAGGGAAGCTAAGAAGCCAAGAACCTACATTGGGAACGGTCAAGTGGTTTGGACTGATGGAAACATCGTAAAGGCTGAGCGTGAAGAAACCAAAGAAGTGGTGCAAGAAGCTGAAACGAGCGACTTACCATTTTAACAAATTAGGGCGGTGTAATAACCGCCTTTTTTATTACCTTTACAAAAACAAAAATTATGGAAAATTTAAAAGAAGTAGAAAATTATTTTAATTTCAAATTAACAGATGAATGGGGTTTGCAGGATTTTTATATTTATGAAGAATCAACGGCAGACGGATATTCTGTTTATATTGCAACCGATAATCCTGAAAATATTAATGTAAGCGAAGATGTTTATTATTATGATTCGGGGATGATGGATGCTTTAGTAGAATATATTGATTATGGTTGCAAACTTAATAAAGATGTTATTTATGTTAATAATTTAGATGCGTATTTTGTAGAAGAAGCAATACAAGAACTGACCGAACTAATGGAACAACAAATAGAAGAAGCCAGAAATGACTAAAAAAAACAAAACAATACAAAACAATGGAAAAAATAACAGAAGAACAAACCACACATAATATGCTGATGGAATTAATAGCCGAAGAATGTGCTATTGATACCAACGATGTTATGGAATACCCACCAACCGCTTTAAGTTTAGGAGAAAAAACTATACAGGCGAAAGGTGGCGATATTACAATGCCTATTCCGATTGGAACTTATGGAAACTTCTCATTTGTACAAGCACCCCCAAAGAGTAAAAAAACATTTTTTGTTAGTTTATTAGCTTCGGTTTATTTAAGTGGTGGAAATAATTTTGGCGGTCAATTAAAAGGTCATAGAGACGGACGTTGTTTAATGCACTTCGATACAGAACAGGGACATTGGCACGCTCAACGAGTTTTTAAGCGTGTTCAAGATATGAGTAACACCAAAGAGGTGGGTTGCTATCATACTTACGCACTTAGGACGATAGGATATAAGGAACGTTTACAATTTATAGAGCATTGTTTAGAACAAAACAAAGGTAAAAACGGTTTAGTTATTATTGATGGTGTTGCGGATTTAGTTTCTGATGTGAATAATTTAGAAGAATCAAATTTATGTGTTCAAAAAATAATGCAATTATCGGCTAAATATGACTGTCATATAATAACTGTAATACATAGTAATTATGGAAGCGACAAGCCAACAGGACATTTAGGCAGCTTCTTAGAAAAAAAGACAGAAAATCAAATACAACTTGAAATAAATACAGTCAATAAGGAATGGATTACGGTTAGCTGCAAACGTTCTAGGGGTTACGCTTTTGAAACATTTAGTTTTAGTATAAATGAGTTTGGATTGCCTTTTGTAGTGGGCGAGATATACGACCCTTTAGAATACTTTGTACCAAGAACATTGACACCAAACAAACCAATAGAAAATTCAAACAAAGACACATTATCAAAAAGCCCTATGTTTCACAAACCAAACGAACAAATAAAAGCACCTTTTTAATAAAAATAAATAAATGAAAATTCTTGAACTCGCATATAAAAAGCATAACGACTGGAATAATATTGTAAAAAGTTTCGGTTGCAACCCATCAATGAGCGAGGACGTTGTAATGGAAATGTACATCCAACTAGATGCTGATGTAAAAAAAGGCTTAGACCTTTACTATAATGATGAAATAAACCATTATTATTGTTACAAAGTTTTAAGGGGTATTTACACTAATTTATACAAAGCTAGTTTAAGACAAAAAAAGGTTTATTTAGAAGATATAAACGAACTTAAAGAAATACAAGAAAGTGGTATTGATGAAACCGAATGGGCAAAGCAGCGTGACAAAATAGACACCATATTAGACGAAATGTATTGGTACGATAAAAAAATATTTGAGATAGTCGCAAAGGGTGTAAGTGTTGCGGAATTAAGTAGAAACACAAAAATAAGTTATTATTCACTTTACAATACATATACAAATGCAAAAAAATATATAAAAAATAATTTATGAGATTAGGAGATTTATTTTACAATTTCACTTACTATACTGGTATTCATTGGTTAGTGAAAAAATGGAGTTTATTAACAGGTAAAGACTGTGGATGTAATGAACGCAGAAAAGCGTGGAATGATATAGACATAGAATTATGAGAATAGAAGACCAAGAAGATTGGATTGATTTTAAAGCAAACGTCACAACAAAATTATCAAAAGAACAATACAGGCTTTTATGTACGCTTCACGCACGTTACTTAAATCATACATATTATGAGCCTTGTAGCTGCAAACCGAAAATTTTAGTAATGTGGATAAAAGATTTAGATAACGTATATAACAAAATTAAATGATAGAGAAAATACATAATTGGGAAAAGGCAGTTGTAACACTTTTAAACCTTGACGGTTGGAACTTAACTCACACAGGGAAAGGGAATGAGAGTTGGGATGCAACAGGTACAACACCAAAGGGTCAGGAGTGCGTAATCGAAATGAAATTTAGAAAAACTTATTATGATACCAAAATATTAGAAAAATTCAAACACGATAAGTTAATCAAAACAGGTAAAGTCGCTCTTTACTTAGTGAATGACCCTAAAGGAAATTATATGTTTTGGTTAAATAATTTAAAAGAATTAAAAACTAAAGATATCTATTGTCCAGATACAACGCTATGGACTAAAAAGAAAGTTTTAAAACCTTGTTATCTGTTGGATGAGAAAGATGCTGCAATAATTAACCTAAACGAAGAAAATAAAACAGGGGTTTGGGATAGTTATTTTGATATAAAAGAAAAAATAAATAAAAAAAATAGTTAATTATTTGTTTATAACGTTTATTTAGTTGTATATTTGTACCAACAATAACAAACAAAACAAAACATTATGAAAAAGACAAAAACAGGATTACACATTGAAACTAAAGGAAACCGTATTGAAGTATATACGCCTAAAGAATTACAAGATTTAAATGATTTAATAGAAGAAAACAAAAAACGTAATTTTAATATTTTAATTGCATTTTTAATTTTCGTAGCTTTTGTATCGGGTTACATATACGGAGCAAGATAATGACGTTACTACAAAAACAATCATACAACCTCTGGTTTAATCACATAGCTGACAAAGTTATGGAGTGGAGCAAACAAAAACCTGCAAATAAAGAACTAAGAAACTTTATACAAGGTATGACAGAGATAGGGCAATATGTAAACGGTTTAAATGTGGAGAATGAAGTTTTAAAAAAACGCTTCGCAATGTTAAGAGCTGATAAAAACAAACAACTTTTACAAATGAAAGAACAAATAGAACACTTACAAAACGATTTAAAAAAATACGATATATGAATTGGTTAGATAGTTATATAGATGAACCAGATATAAAGACAGAGTGTGCTTGTTGTGGTTCAGAAACAAACGGAGATTATTATTGTTCAACCGAGTGCTTTAATTTAGATATAGAATGATTTTATTAGTTGATGCAGATAGTTTAATATTTGCAGCTTGTTATAAAAAACGTGAGAACCCAGAAGATGATAAATACTATCGAAATATAGAAGATGCCCAAGCTAAGTTTGATGAGCAATTTATGAGCATAGTAAATAAGTTGGAGGATATGTACCCTATCGAAAAAGTTATAACGTTTAGCGGAAGCAAGGGAAACTTTAGAAAGCTAATTACAAGCGATTACAAAGCCAATAGGAAAAACCAAGAGTTACCACCTTTATTAAATGAAATGCACCAATACGTAAAAGACCAATACGAAAGCGTTTGGGGTTACGGAATTGAAACCGATGATATGGTTGCAAGATATTGGTTTGAACTCTCAAACGAAATAGGGCGTAATAATGTTATGATAGTAAGCATTGACAAAGACTATAAGCAGTTCCCTTGCCTTATGTATAATTACCATTATAAACATAAAGAAGTTTTAGATATAAGCGAGGACGAAGCCTTATACAACTTTTACGAGCAAATGATAATCGGAGATACTGCCGACAACGTTAATTATTTTAAAGGCAAAGGAAAAAAGTTTGCAGAAAAATACTTAGCTGATTGCGACACAAAGTATCAATACACTAAAAAGATGTACGAATTATTTAAACAAGAATACAAAGGTAAGGCACGTCAAAAATATGCAGAGTGCTATCACTTATTAAAACTAAGAACAGAATGATAAGATTTGTATATGACCTAGATATAGTTCTTGAAGCAATAGAAAACCAAGACTATAAAGACGCATCAGAAATGATTAAAGACATACAAGAAGATTTAAAAATATTAGATTTATTATAAAACAAAAACAAAATGATAGCAAAATTAAAAAGTAGATTAGGAATTGAAGTATGGAAAGACATACCAGAATATGAAGGCTTGTATCAAGTTAGTAATTTAGGGAATGTTAGAAGTTTAGATAGGGTTTCTAGTAAGGGTCGAAAGGTAAAGGGAAAGGTGTTAAAAGGCGCTATATGTGGTTCGCCATATTTTCGAGTGAATTTATATAAAGATAATAAAATAAAATTAAAAAACATCCACCAATTAGTAGCGATTGCGTTTCTTAAGCATACACCTTGCGGTCATAAATTGGTAGTGAACCATATTGATATAAACCCTAAAAACAATAATCTGTATAATCTTGAAGTTATAACTCAAAGAGAAAATTGTAACAAAAAACACGTTAAGAGTTCAAGTAAGTATGTTGGGGTTTATTGGGAAAATAGTAGTAATAAATGGAGGTCATCAATACGGATAAACGGTGAAGCAAAACATTTAGGATTATTTACAGATGAAAAAGAAGCAGCACAAGCATATCAAAACGAATTAAATAAAATAAAACTATGAGAGCAACTTATTTACATTACGAAAACGGTAAAGGCTATGACGTTATAGACTTTATAAAAGATTATGAGCTAAACTTCAATAGAGGGAATATAATTAAGTATATTTG
>Ga0209533_1003068_pt1 | contig 14921 bp, 13 predicted proteins | sample COG_04_FD_184748 | JGI IMG/M metagenome (GOLD analysis project Ga0209533, IMG submission 184748) | Pelagic Microbial community sample from North Sea - COGITO 998_met_04 (SPAdes) (version 2) | ecosystem: Environmental > Aquatic > Marine > Neritic zone/Coastal water | place: Helgoland, sampling...
CGATCTATTGGCCGGATCATGATTTCGGCTATGAGGAGACACTGGAGGTGCTCACCGAGCTGAAGGAGGAGGGCAAGGTGCGTGTTATCGGCTCGTCCAACGAGACCGAGTGGGGCGTGATGAAAGCGAACCAAGTGGCAGCCGAGCGTGGCTGTGCCCGCTACGAAACGATTCAAAACAATTTCTCGATTAACAATCGTCGTTTCGAAGATGCATTGGCGGATATCTGTCGGCGCGAGGGCATGAGTCTGTTGCCGTATTCGCCGATTGGCGGCGGTGTGTTGAGTGGTAAATACAATGACGGCGCGCTACCCGAGGGGGCGCGTTTTTCCGATTATTTAAAGAGCGGCGGCCCGCGTCAGAAGGAAATGGCGCAGCGCTTTGTGAACGAGAAGAGTCTGGCGACCACGGCTGCACTGATGGGGTTGGCCGAGGAGATTGGTATGGATGTGGTGACGCTCGCAGTGGCTTGGAGTAAGCAGCACGATTTTGTGGCATCGACGATTATTGGTGCGAATTCGCTGGAGCAGTTGGCCCCGAGCTTGGCGGCTGCGGATCTAAAGTTGAGCGACGATGTGCTCGCACAAATTGACGCAATCCGCGCGCAGTATCCGTATCCGATGGGGTAGTGGGGGAGACTTGAGGGCTGAGACTTGAGGGCTGAGGCTTGAGAGGTGAGAGAAGAGGGTTAGGTTGAGAGTGAAAGAGTGGGCACAAAAAAGCTTCGTCCCGCTGAGCGGGACGAAGCTGATTAAAGTGTATCGCGCTTGGCGGCTTACTGCTCGTCGAGCACTTCGGCTGCGTCTTCTTCGCTGATGCCCTTGGCGACGAGCTCGCTAACCAGTGCGTTGGAGCTGACGTAGGAGGCGTAACGCTGGAGGAAGCTTTTCGCTTGAGTTAAGTCTTCGTCGTCCGCTGCGATCTCAGGCACTGTCTTTTCTTCGACATAAACGAAGGTTCCTGTGGGGCCGCTGGTGAGCATCGGAGAGAGTTCTCCGGCTTCCATGCTTTGTGCTTTTTGCAGTGCGGACGGGTTGAAGGTGCGTGGCGCTTCGCCGACCTTGAAGGCTTCGTTGGCTGTGGCTTTGAGACCAAGTGCTTCAGCGGCTTCGACGAAGCTTGTGCCTTCGGCGACCTTGGCTTTGAGCTCTGTTTCGAGGCGTTCACCGTTTTCGTTGAAGAGGCGGCGCTTTTCTTCCGCAGAGTAGTCGGCTGTTACGACTGCAGCGACTGTTTCGAAGGCAGGAATTTCAGGGTCGATGCGTCCATTGAGGAACAGTACACCAAAGCCATCGTCGAGTTCGTAGGCGTCTGAGAAGTAGCGGCTCTTTGAAAGAGCGAATGCAGACTCCAGCATGTCTTTCGATAGTGCGCGGCGGGCGGCACCTTCGGCGGTGTAGGGAGCGATCTCTGTGAGCGTTAATCCGGACTCGTTGAGTAGCTTGTTGAAGGCTGCGGAGTCTTGCTCGACGTTGTTGTTGTAGAGTGAGTAGGCAAAGCTTTGTGCGGCTTCGTTGGCGAGGCGTTGAGCAGCTTCAGCAGCAAGGTCGGCTGCGACGGCGTCACGCACATCTTCAAAAGTGACGAGTGGCTTTTCTGCTGTGGCGTCTTCGGCCTTTGGTTGAGTCGCTTCGTGCGCTGCGATGAAGCGGGCGCGGTTGGCAATGAAGTGTGGACGTAGCTCAGACTCTTCGCCGACTACGACTTGATCGACATAGTTAGATGCTGAGAAGGTGATGTAGCTGGCCTGGATACGCTCAGGGATTTCGTAGCGGCTGGTGTTTGCAGTGTAGTATGCAGTCAACGCTTCTTGGCTCGGTGCGACTTCGGGAGTGAAGTCAGCATAGCCAATTTCTGCTGTTGCTAGCTTGAGGGTTGTTTCGTTGCGCTGTGTTTGTGCGAGCGCTTCGGAAGGTAGCAAGTAGCCGGGGCCGGAGAGGGCATTACCGATTTGATCGATGCGGTAGTCTTCTTCGAGGACGGTAACGAAGAGAGCTTCTGACATGCGTGGGTTGGTGTCGATATTGTCAACAAAACTGGTGTAAGCATCGCGGCTGAATTCGCCATCGGGGCCACGGAAGGCGGCTTTGGTTTTGATGTAGCCTTCGAGTGTCTTCTGATCCGGTGCCGGGACGCCGATCTCTTCTGCTAAGTGCAGGAGCGCGATGCGGCTGGTGACTTGCGACTGGAATTGCTGCTCGCTCTGGATCGGGCGACCGGTGTTGAGGATCGCGCTCAGTGAAACTTTTTCACTGATGATGCCCATTTCGCGAGGCGAATTCAGGTCGTAGCCATAGAAGTTTTGCTCCCGATAGGCACTCTGATTGGACGTGCAGCCCGGGGTGTTGCCAATCGTGAAAACGAAGGCGACGATAATGACCGTCAAAAGAGTGAGGAATATCCAGCGACCGTGGCGGATGAGGTGGTTTTGAATCCAAGAAATCATGACAAAGGTATTGAGAAAGCGGCGAGGTTAGGTGCAGGTTATCACCTGTCAATCCCTTGCTTGCATCTATATCAAAGGAATTGCGGCGGGTGCGCTTGTTGCGATTAACCTTTAATCAGCTCGCTGATCGTGAGTGCGGCTTTCGGGCAGTCTTTTAGGCTGACGATTTCCTCTAAATAAGTGCGCACTTCGGGTGTGTGTTGTGTGACCAGATCAGCGCCATCGTTGTTGCCGTAGGATTGAAATGCCTGCTTAAATCCACCGAGTGTAATGGACTCCAACGGATGCCCAGGCTGGTAGGCGTGGTCACGCTCGTCTTCGATCGATTTGATAGCCACGGGCGTCAGGTAGCCGAGTTCGCAGAGTCGAGTGATGCTCGAGTTTAATATATGGCTGGGCACGCGGAGCTTTTTGTGCAGTTCGCTGGCACGTGAGGGGGTATCGCCAGCTTGAAATCGCTTGGCGACTAGAATCAACACGGCCAGTGAGATCACCTCTTGGGTGTGCTCGCTGGTTTTTTGCCACGCATTCTCATTGGTTAAATAGTCGGCGTTTTGCACCGCGTAGGTCACTTGACCGCCGAATAAAATGAGCAACCAAAAGACGTAGAGTCCGAGCATGAGCACCACGATAATGCCCACCGATCCGTAAAGACTACGCGTGTCCACGACACGCTGCACATATAGGAAGGAGAGCATATTGTAGACCTGCAACATGATGACGACTAGGATCGCTCCCATGAATGCGGGCTTCCAATTGACACGTGTGTTGGGGATGAAGCGGAAGAAGAGTGCGAGTAGCAGTGCGATGATCAGAAAGACCAGGATCGGAGTGAGTAGGCGAAATACGAATTTGAACTCTTCTCCGAATGGCAGGTAGTCAAACAGGACTTCGATCTTACTAAAGGACACCAGGGTGAGTGAGGCGGCTCCCAAGACCGCTCCTAGGCTGATGAACGTCCAATACACGACGATGCGCTCGCCGAGTTTTCGCCCTTGATCGACGCCCCACAGTGAGTTGAACGAACCTTCGATTGAGGACAGCACTTTGATGCCGATCACGAACAGCATGAGTGAGCCAACGACGCCGACTTTTCCGGACTGGGCTGCCTCCATGAAGTTGTTGATCATCTCGGTGATTTCCGGTGCTAGCTCGGCTCCGACATCGTCGGTGTCGTCCGTGTCGATCGAAAGCTGTGGCGCGGCATAGGCGATTGCGGTTTCAATCCATTCAACGGCTTTATTCTCGGCGGGTTGATCCGGATTGTCTGAATTCGCCGGAGTTTGATCCATGACGAAACTGGAAATCATGATGCCCAGCGCGATGAGTGGGCCAATCCCGATGAGCGAATAGAAGGTCAACGCGGCGGACTGCACTGGCAGCTTATTGCGGCGAAGGCCTTGGAAGGTGAGCGTGAGGACGCGTAGTAACAGGTAAAAGCGGGCGCGGGCCGTTTTACGCCCTAGGTATTCCAGCTCCCAGATGTCTTTATCCAGCAGGTTACGAGTGCGTGCCAATTGCTTATGCATGCGCACTGTCCAGTCTGGCTTCGCCTGCGTGGAACTTGAATTTGTTTGGGTATTCAAAATGCTACGCGACGGTCGTTATTCGGACGGGATAAGTTCGAAATATACACTGTCGAAGAACCCTGCAAAGTGACCGATGATTGATAGATAGGCGAGGATGCCGTTGCCACCGATGCCTAGAATGCTCGCGATTACCATAGTTGAGAAGCTCTGCGAGATCGTTGCGTAGAAGATGCCAAACCCGGCTGCTGCGGACGCGAGCATGATCGTCGGGTCCCCGAGTGCCCAGCCGACATAGACGCCAAAGCCTAGTGTGAGCATGGCGCGGCCACGTAGGAGCGGATAGACTTCTGTGACGGCGAGGAAGAGCAGGGCGCCCATAATGAAGTCAAAGAGTCCGATGACTATGAACGGGTAGTTGAAGATGGCACTGACGCTTTCTCCTGAAATGGCTTCATTGATCATCGCGAAGTGCGGTGCGATTAGGGCGACCGCAGAGAGTAGCATCATGAGGCCGATGCTGCTGGTCGAGAGTGCGGCTGCCTTGTGGAAGCTTTCTTCTTTCTTTTTAAGGTGACGTGTCTCCTCAGTGTCGCGCTCGGCGGCTGCGAGCATGTCGGTGACGTGGATGCCTCCTTGTTCTTGCGGGGCGTCCTCTGCTGCGGGTGGTGGTGAGCCGTCTTCAGATTCATTGATTTTAAGGGAGAGACTTTCACGCTCAGGAAAGACGTCAGCCTTGAGTTGCTCGTTCAGGGCGATGGGGATCCACTCTTCTTTGGTTTCGTCGTAGTGAAGGGTGTTTTTTGTAATTTGGCCTGCTTCAGCTAGGGTCAAAAGTTGTGAAGCATCAAACGGGCCTCGGGATTCTTCGCGGTCAGGGGTGCGGATGTAGTAGTCAGCCATAATCAGTGGAGGTGAGCCAGTGCTGCCGAGTGTTGCTCGACAATCTAAGTGAGGTCTCTAATTAGTCATTCAAACGGCTTCCCAGCAAGCGAAAATCAATGATTCCACGGTTTGCTTGTTGTTTTGCGATGTGTCGGAAAATAAAAAAAAAGCCCTTCGGCGAACCGAAGGGCTTTTGAATTAGAATGTGACTGAACGATTCAGACTACTTCTTTGCCTTAAGCGCTGCTTGTGCAGCGGAGAGGCGAGCAACTGGCACGCGTGGTGGCGAGCAGCTGACGTAGTCGAGGCCGACACCGTGGAAGAACTCGATGGAAGCTGGATCGCCACCGTGCTCGCCGCAAACGCCGAGCTTCAATTTCTTCTTAGTCATGCGACCCTTCTGTGCACCGATTTCAACAAGCTGTCCAACACCCGCTGCATCGATAGATGCGAATGGATTCTGTGGAAGGATGTCGAGTTCCTTGTATTGACCAAGGAAGGAGCCAGCGTCGTCACGGCTCATGCCGAGACCAGTCTGAGTGAGGTCATTGGTGCCGAAGCTGAAGAATTCTGCAGTTTCTGCAATCTCATCAGCTGTCAAAGCGCCACGAGGGACTTCGATCATTGTGCCAACGAGGTATTCGAACTTAACACCCTTCTTTTCCATGACTTCAGCAGCCACGCGATGAACCACTGCAACCTGATTCTTGAGCTCATCAGCGAAGCCGACGAGAGGAATCATGACTTCAGGAATTACCTTGATTGGCTTCTTGAGCTTGTAGCAAGCTGCTGCCGCTTCGAAGATCGCACGTGCCTGCATTTCGGTGATTTCCGGGTAGGAAATGCCGAGACGGCAACCACGGTGACCAAGCATTGGGTTGGATTCGTGGAGTGCGTGCACACGGTTGGAGATTACATCGACATCAACGCCGAGGGAGTTCGCAAGCTCGCGCTTGGAAGACTCGTCGTGAGGAAGGAATTCATGCAACGGTGGGTCAAGCAGACGCACTGTGACAGGAAGACCGCCCATTGCCTTGAAGAGACCAGTGAAGTCCTTGCGCTGGAATGGAAGAAGCTTCTTGAGTGCTGCACGACGTTGTTTTTCGTCGGCTGCAAGAATCATCTGACGCATGAAAGTGATGCGATCACCTTCGAAGAACATGTGCTCTGTGCGGCAAAGTCCGATACCTTCAGCGCCGTAAGCGATTGCGGATACCGCTTGCTCAGGAGAGTCAGCATTGGTGCGAACACCAAGCTTGCGATGCTTGTCAGCCCACTTCATGACTTGGTCATACATGCGGAATGTGTAGCTATCAGCTGGCTTGAGCTTGCCGTTGAGGACTTGGTCCACTTCGGAAGGAGCGGTTGCAACGGCACCAGCGAAGATTTCACCAGTTGTGCCGTCGATGGAGATGTCGTCGCCGTTCTGGAATACCTTGCCACCGATGGTGAGTGTTTCAGCGCCGTAGTTGATGACAACTTCAGCAGCGCCACAGACGCAGACCTTGTTCATCTGACGAGCAACGAGTGCCGCGTGAGAGGAAACACCACCACGAGATGTGAGGATACCTTCCGCAGCGATCATACCACGAAGATCTTCTGGTGTTGTTTCAACACGGCAGAGGATTGCGCGGCCACCCTTGGCATTGACTGCTTCAGCTTCTGGAGCTGTGAAGCAGATCTTACCGGAAGCAGCACCCGGGCCAGCTGGAAGACCAGTTGTCAGGACCTTAGCTTTTGCAACTGCTGCTGGGTCGAAGACCGCAACGAGAAGCGAAGAGATGGAATCAGCAGGGATCTTAAGAAGTGCTGTCTTTTGATCGATCAGCTTTTCTTTAACAAGTTCAACAGCGATACGAACCGCCGCGAGGCCTGTGCGCTTGCCGTTACGAGTTTGCAGCATCCAGAGCTTGCCGTTTTCAACGGTGAACTCGAAGTCTTGCATGTCCTTGAAGTGCTTTTCGAGTTTCTTGCGAACTGCTTCGAGGTCAGCGTGTGCGTGTGGCATCTCTTCCTTGAGCAATGCGATTGCGTTTGGAGTGCGGATACCGGCAACAACGTCTTCGCCTTGAGCATTGATGAGGTATTCGCCGTAGAAGACTTTCTCACCGTTTGCAGGGTCACGAGTGAAGGCAACACCAGTTGCGCAAGTGTCACCCATGTTACCGAAGACCATCGCCTGAACGTTAACAGCGGTGCCCCATGCTGCAGGGATACCGTATTTTTGACGGTAAAGTGTTGCACGCTCATTCTGCCATGAGTTGAACACGGCGCTGACGGAACCCCAGAGTTGCTCGTAAGCATCTTGTGGGAAAGCGTTGCCTGTGCGTTGCTTGATGACTGCCTTGTAGCGCTTGATCAGCTCCTTGAGGTTGGCTGCTGTGAGCTCGTTGTCGAGTTCAACACCAACTTCTGTGCGAAGTGTTTCGAGGATGCCTTCGAACGGGCAGTGATCGTTTTCGTTGACCGCTTGCACGCCCATGACGACATCACCATACATTTGGATGAAGCGACGGTAGCAATCGTATGCGAATGCTTCGTTGCCGGACTCTTTTGCGAGTGCTTTAACAGTCTTGTCGTTGAGACCAAGGTTAAGGATGGTGTCCATCATTCCTGGCATGGACTCGCGGGCTCCGGAGCGAACGGAGAGAAGAAGCGGGTTCTTATCTGCGCCGAGCTTTTTGCCGACTTCCTTTTCGATCTGTGCGACGGAAGCTTTAACTTCTGCTGCGAGAGATTTTGGATACTGACGACCATTGTCGTAGAAGTATGTGCAGACGTCGGTCGTGATGGTGAAGCCTGGAGGCACTGGAAGGCCAATGCGCGCCATTTCGGCGAGGTTGGCACCTTTACCACCGAGGAGCTCCTTAAATTTGGCACCACCGTCGGTCTTCAAACCGAAGTCGTAGCTGTATTTTACTGCCTTCGCGACTGTGCGCTTGGCTGCTTTCTTTGTGACTTTTTTTGCTTTTTTAGCTGGCATAATAAACGATCATTTTGTGGATCGAGTTAAGTGCCGGAGCGCTTCGATGTGATTCGCTTCGGCGTGAGAAAGCGTGTAGCAAATGTATTTCGCCATGCCTGTCAATGGATTAGCGACCTGCAGGTAAACTAATTGAAATGATTTTTTTGAACGGTGTGTTTTCAGTGTTGCGGTTGCCCTGAGGTCTTATTCAAGAGTAGAGGTAATATATGACGGAATATCCAGACAGTGACAAAGACGAGGTCGATCCAGGCGGCGACAATGACGAGTTTGATTGGGATCGTGAGGAAGATGAGTTCGATTGGGACGGTGACTTAGCGACGGATGAAGCAGAAGACGGGATGTCTTTCTTGGGGCATCTGGAAGAATTTCGCTGGACGGTCGGTCGTAGTATTTTGGCATTCTTAGTCGGTGTGGTGATTGTCGGTTGCTTGATGCCACATGTCGGTGCGTTTTTGCAGATGCCGCTGATTCATGCGTATGGTTCGGCTGAGTTGGTCGGGGAAAAGTTGATTACCTATAAGCCGATGGGGGTCTTCTCGGTGTTTATTCAGATCGCACTGCTGGGGGGCTTGGTTTTGTCGATGCCCTTTGTGTTATATTTTATGGCGTGCTTCATTGCGCCGGGGTTGACTGAGCGAGAACGCAAGGTTGTGCGTCCTGCTTGTTTCGCTGCGTTCCTTCTTTTTGTTTCGGGTGTGGCGGTTGCGTTTTATGCGATCCTTCCGCTGACCTTAGCCTTCTCGGTTAAGTTCAATCAAGTGATGGGGTTCCAGGTGTTATTGGCTGCCTCTGAGTATTATAATATGGTCGTCTGGTTTTCTTTGGCGACGGGGGCGATTTTTCAGTTCCCACTTATTATAGTGATCTTGATTTTTATTCAGGTGATTGCAGTTGAAAAATTGAAGGCGATCCGTCGGGCAGTGTTTGTTGGCGCGATGGTTTTTGCGGCACTCTTAACGCCGGGCGGCGATTTTCTCTCCCTGCCATTAACCACGGGGATTCTTTATGGTCTGTATGAGTTGGCGATTCTAGTCGGCACGCGCATCGAGAAGAAGCGTCACGCAGCAGAACTCGCTGAGCAGGAAGCCGAACAGGCCGAAGAGTAGACCGTGGTTGCCATCTGTGAGGCTCTCTTGCTTGGCTTAAGGAACGTAGGTTGCTTCCTTTTTGGGGGCCGCCCAGCTTGGAGGGAATGGTGGCAATGGCCGTGTCGGTCGAGCACCTAAAGGAACTCAACTACGAAAATTGAAACGGACGATCGAGCGCTATGGCTGCGCGCACAAAAAAACCGCCTCTTGATGGCAAGAGGCGGCTTTTTGAAAATAAAGATCCGTGGCGTTCGGTTACTTCTGGTTCTGTTTGCGCTGATCGATTAGCACGAGCATGAACATGTTGCATGCAAACCAGAAGGTTGCGCTAATTGGGATCGCTGTGAAGCACGCTTGTAACTGTGCGACGACAGGGTCAGTCGAGAACGTGAACGGACGCAGTAGGAAGGACATCATGATGAAGACTCCAACTGTCAGGATTGTTCCGAGGGCGATGTGGCCTTTGGTGAGTAGTTTTTGGTAGGGTGCGTTTTCCATTTGTGTGCATGAGAAAATGCAGTCCGCGGAGGCTGTCAAAGCGAAATTGCTGAATTTTATAAGGATGTGACTTTGCCCGGATTAGATTTTCTGTTGATCCGATGGCATATCAGTTGAATTTATCGCTTGAACTTGCGGCCGCACTCCGCATTTTACCACGTTTTCCTAAATTCCATCCGCGATATTTTATGAGCGCATTATTCATCAGCCTTCTCACTCTAGTTCTTATTCTTATTTCTGCTTTCGTCATCTTGCTTGTCTTGATGCAACGCACTAGCCAAAGCGGAGGTATGGGAGCGGCGCTCGGTGGCGGTGCCGCTGAATCTGCATTCGGCTCGGATACGAGTAACATTCTGACCAAGGGCACCATTTATGGTATCATTGCGTTCTTCCTCGTCGCGTTGGGCTTGTTCCTGATTTATCAGTCTGAAGCTGCTGATAGTTTGAAAGTCGTTAGTGCCGGTGAATTGATCAGCGCTGAAGAAGTTGAGCAGACTGCTGAGACGACGACCACTGTGGTGGAAGGTGCCGCAGCAGTGGTTGAAGATGCAGAGGGAACAATCGAAGCGGTTGTCGAGTCTGTTGTTGAAGAGGTAACACCAGAGGTTGACGTGGAAGCGCCAGCTGCTGAGAGTGTGCCTGCTTCAAATTAATGCATACAATCAAAACACCCTCATTTCTCTTTAGACTCAGGTCAGCTGTTCTCGGTTTTGCCGCAGCTGGCCTTTTCTATGCCTATTTACCTAGCACATGTCTTGCTCAGCGGACGATTTCTGATGGGCCGCGCCCGTCTATTATGGAGAAGATTGACCCAGCGGAAGGTGCCAAGCGTATGGCATCGTTTCGTGCGCAGCGTTTGGAGGGGGACTTCTGTTTTAAATTTCAGTTGGAGCAGAAGCCGCGTCGTGGGAAGACTGTTCGTTATCATGGAGTCATGTATGGCTCGTGGAATGAGCGTGGGCCGGTGAGCCGCTTTCAATTATTTCCTGAGCAAATAGGGAAGGATGCTACAGCAGGGATCTCGCCGATTGAGATGATCGTTCAAAACGGAGTGGATCCCGAGGTGTGGATTCGTCGTCAGTCGACAGAGCCCTTTGTGTTAATTGAGGATGGGGCATTGTTTGAGCCTATTTTTGAGGGGGTGCTTTACACTCCGTTTGATCTGCAGATGCCATTTATATTTTGGAATGACTATACGTATGAAGGCCCGTCACGTGTGTTGAGTCGTATCGGGCAACGCTTTTTGATGCAGCCGCCGGAAGGTTCGCTTGCCGCTCAGAATGGGATTACTGCGGTGCGCATTGCATTGGACGATGCCTATTATGCCTTGCTGCGGGTTGAAGTGTTGGAGGCCGATGCTGTCGCTCGTTCGCGTTTTACTGTGAGTAGTTTAAAGAAAGTCCAAGGTCAGTATATCGTAAAGGAGATCGAGCTGAAAAACCTACAGAGTAAGGATGCAACCGATTTCAAGGTAAAGGCAGCCAGCGTTGGTTTGATTTTTGATGCTGCGGCGTTTGATCCTAAGGGGGATGCCGATGTTCCGGTGATTTCTGCGGCATTGTTTGAGGTATTGTGAGTCGCTGATGGCGGGATGGTTTTGCGCCTTTGTGTTGAGCGTGCCCCCGAAAGGCTTGAAGTCTCACGATAGATGGGCATCAAGCAGGTATGGCCATTGTCTGGAGTCAAACTATCGAATCAAATCACTATGAAGTGCGCTCCGCAGGGGCGACACTCCGTCTCTATCGTAATGGTGTGAACCATTCGCAATGGAATCCGAATCGGCCGCTGTCCGGTTGTATTTGGGATCTGATTGCGTTGCCTGCGTTGTATCAGCCGAAGGGCAGCATTGAGAGTGTGCTGATGCTCGGGTTTGGCGCGGGCACGGTGGCGCGTAAATTACGAGAGCTTGTCGAGACTGAGCATATTGTCGGCATTGATATTGATCCGATCCATCTGAGCATTGCGGACGGATTCTTCGATTGTTCGGAAGGGTGTGAGTTGGTCGCAGCCGATGCGGTCGAGTGGGTGCAGGGAGAAGCTGCGGCGCCTGATGCGGCAGCGTTTGATATGATTGTCGACGACCTTTATGCGGAGGAAGAAGAGATGGCCGTGCGTTGTGCGCCGTTGGACTTGGAATGGTGTCAGCATTTGGCGAAGCTGGTGAAGCCGGGAGGTATGCTGGTGTTTAATATGATCGAACCGCGAAAGGTGCCGCATCTGCCGCCGTTGACCGATACAGAGCTACAACAGCAGTTCCCATACGCGAAAGTCTTTCGCATGGCGGGCTACGAGAATCGTATCGCAGCGTTCAGTGGCAGTCCTTTTGTGGGAGCTGTCTTTAAGGAACAGTTGCGCGAAATCTGCCAGCGCTATCCACGTTGCCGTGGTGTGGAGAAACGCTACATTGCGTCTAAACCGAAGGCGAAATAAGGCCTCTCGGGAAGTATCTCATTGATACGGATAAGGGTAGCCCATGGTGTTCGGATCATATTGTGGAACCTTGATGTCGTAGTGCTCTTGTAGGAATGTGACGAGATCAGTCATTTGCTGCACCGTCATCATTTGAGTGTAGTCTGGCATCAGGGTGTTCCCATCGGGATCGATATACTGCGGGTCGCTTTGTAGGATGGCAGCGTTTGGGTGAATGATGGCCGTCACGAGTTGCCCGTAGGTCTTTGCTTTAGGCTGATCGCCGCCGAGTGTGACGATTCGCTCAGGTAGCATGATACCAGTTGCGGTGAAGGACACGCCATCGACTTGATGGCAACTGATACAGCCAAGAGCGGCAAATGTCGTTTGTCCGGCCATGGCATCTCCAGGTGGTAATATGAATCCGGCTGGTGAGTCTTCCTTCGGGGAGCATGATGCAATCAGTAGGCCGCAGAATAGAGCGATGCCACCGATGAGTGCTGTTGTTGCTAATGTTGATTGATGTGCATTCTTCATTTTTTTACCTCCTGGTGTTTATTGTGTCAAATTTGGCTCAAATTGCAACTTGAGCGGAAATCTTGATCGGATTTATGATTGACCCGAAATGGTGCTTTGTCCGATACAGGACGCATGGATATTGAAACACCAGCCAACGTAGATGCCATCCCAGCGGATGCTCAAGTAACAGCAACAGGCCTCGCCTCGAACGTGCTCCAAGCGGGCACGGGCACCGAGTCGCCTGCGGCAGCCGATACCGTGACGGTTCATTATAGTGGTTGGACCACAGATGGTCAGCTCTTTGATAGCTCCGTTAAGCGCGATCAGACTGCAAGTTTCCCGCTGAATCGCGTGATCAAGGGATGGAATGAAGGGCTCCAGCTCATGGTCGTTGGTGAGAAGCGCCGCTTCTGGATTCCTGCGGAACTCGCCTATGGTGAGAATGCAGGCGGTGGTCGCCCGAGTGGACTGTTGGTGTTTGATGTGGAGCTGTTTGATATTCAAAAAGCCCCTGAGCCGCCGAAGACACCAGAAGACGTCGCAGCGATACCTGACAATGCCGAAGTGCGTGAGAGTGGCCTCGCTTCGCGCGTGTTGAGCGCTGGCACAGGCACTGAGCATCCCACAAAACAGAGCATGGTGACGGTGCATTACAGTGGTTGGACGCTTGATGGGCAGCTGTTTGATAGCTCGGTTGAACGTGGCGAGCCAGCAAGCTTTGGCTTGTTTCAAGTGATTGCTGGTTGGACCGAAGGTGTGCAGTTGATGGTGGAAGGCGAGAAACGTCGTTTCTGGATTCCTGGTAAGCTCGCTTATGGTGACAACCCACAAGGTGGTGCACCCGGCGGTATGCTTGTGTTCGATGTCGAGCTGCTCAAAATCGGGCAGTAAGGATTGACCTGACATCGCGGTTTCAAACGACAGCCTCCCGGAACGGAGGCTGTTTTTTATGCGAAGAACGCTTGAGTTTGCCTGTCGGATCTTGAAACTCTGCGGCATGATTAAACGAAGCCTTCAATTCTCCCTAATTGCCCTGTCACTTATTTCTCTGGCTGCTTGTAGCAGTCGCACGAAACCGTCTCCTGAAGTCGCTCAAGCTGATAGTCGCACGGCAGCCGTGCTCGGCGATGCGGAGCGGGCGATTCCGGTGGCGGATGTGAAGAACGCGCCTAAAGCGATTCCAGCAGTAGGGGCTCCTGTAAAGTCTGCTCAGGTTCAGACGGAAGCAGCTGTGGATGCGATCCCCGCAATAGTGGCTCCGGTTGAGGAGCCGTTGCGTGTGAGAGATGTCGATATCGTGATGCACACTTCGAAGGGCGATATCGAAGCGACTTTGTTCGCGACGAAAACCCCAGTGACCGTCGCCAACTTTCTGAACCTCGCAAAGCGCGGTTATTACGATGGTCTGATCTTTCACCGTGTGATTCCGAATTTCATGATTCAAGGCGGAGACCCAACCGGCACGGGCCGCGGTGGGCCAGGTTATCAGTTTGAGGACGAGATTCATCCAGCACTACGCCATAACCGTGGAGGCCTGTTCTCCATGGCAAACGCGGGGCGCGGCACCAATGGCAGTCAGTTTTTCATCACACATAACGAGACGCCGTGGCTCGATGGGAAGCACTCCGTATTCGGCAAAGTCACGAAGGGGCAAAAGGTAGTCGATGCGATCCAGAAGGGCGCAACGATCAACAGTATTGATGTGCTGGATTCCACCGACGCACTCTTTGTCGAACAGAAGCAACGCATCGCTCAATGGAATGCTGCGTTAAGTGCACAGGGGCTTTAATCGTATCATACTTACTATGGAATTAAGCCCAAAATACGCCGCAGTAGTTAAACTGATTGATCTAGCGAATGCCGCGGATCCGACTTCGATTGATTGTAATGGTGTGAATCAGCCGAAAGAGCTGCTGTATGCGTCGCGTCATTTAGCGTGGGTGTATCGTTTGCGACCAGATGCTTCGGAGCTGTTGCGTATTGCCGCGCAGACGCAGCATATTTGCCGTTGGGAGATGCCGCGTGCGGATTATCCGATGAATCGTGCGGGCTATTTAAAATGGCGAGAAGATCTGAAACGCTTTCACTCACAACGTGCAGGTGAGTTAATGGCTCAAGTTGGTTACGGTGCCGAAGAGATCGAGCGCGTGCAGTCGCTGAACCTTAAGAAGCAGTTGAAAACAGATGCTGAGTGTCAGACTTTGGAAGATGCACTGTGCCTCGCTTTTCTGGAGCTGGGCTTCGACGATTTAATCGCCAAGTATGACGACGAGAAAATTCTGAGCATTGTGCAAAAAACCGCTGTGAAAATGAGCGAGGCAGGCCGAGCATTCATTGGCACGATCCGGTTCTCCGAGGCCGGGCAGCGTATCCTAGCTCAGCTCTAATCTAGGAGCATGGAAACTCTTGTCCATTCGTGCGGTCGGCTGCTTTGATGTGGGGTGCGCGCTTGGAGACTGTCTCAAAATACGAAACCGGTGTGTTTTCGTCGCCCTAAGGGACCAAAGTTTTACAACTTCGGCTACGATGTTCCTGAATGTAGCCGAAATCGTAAGATTTTGGAA
>Ga0209533_1003071_pt1 | contig 14905 bp, 11 predicted proteins | sample COG_04_FD_184748 | JGI IMG/M metagenome (GOLD analysis project Ga0209533, IMG submission 184748) | Pelagic Microbial community sample from North Sea - COGITO 998_met_04 (SPAdes) (version 2) | ecosystem: Environmental > Aquatic > Marine > Neritic zone/Coastal water | place: Helgoland, sampling...
ACGTTGTTTTAAAACCCTTCATACTTTTATAATTAAACTATTATTCAAAATTTCCTTTTTCAATTACACTTCCATTTCGCATCATTTGTTGTCCTTTAGCAAACACATCTGTGAGCTGTAAATCTTCTGTAAAACAACACAAATCTGCATCGTAGCCAACGTCTATTTTTCCTTTATGTTTTAGTCCTAGATTTTGAGCTGGATTTGTGGTAATTAGTTTGAATGCCTCTGAAATTGAAACGCCTCCTTTTTTAATCAATAAAACTACTTCTTTAAGATTTTTATCAATTGGTGCTTTTCTAACACCAATTGGGTTTCCTGCGTCATCAAACTTTGTTAAACCTGCATTTCCGTCCGAACTAAAAGTAATACTATCAATACTCACGCCACTTTCTAATGCATATAAAACCGATTTGTATGGGTCTGTATATTTAGATGCTCCAGTTGTGATATCAATAATACCACCTAATTTAGCAAATTCTATTGCTTGGTCAAAAAGTTCTTTGGTACGACCAACATGTGTTGGTGAAATATGTTCAATTGGAAATTTATATTCGTTAACTAACTCGAAAAGCACATCCATTTTAGTGTCTAAATTTCCAAGATGTACGTGGAGTATTCCTTTTTTATTCCCTATAAAACCGCCAACTCTTACATCACGAAGTTTACGTACTAATTCGGTTGCTGTTGGATAGGATGATCGTATATCACTAATGGCAATTTTACAACCCAAAACAATATCTATAAAAATCATATCTCCTTGAATACCATCTGTAATAGTTACAGTATCCAATCCATAATAACCACAAAGCATATATGCTGAAATGCCTTCTTCTTCTAAAGACTTTGCTTTTGCATAAAGTGTTTTAATGTTTCTAACTGTTCCATCAGTTCCTAGTAATCCCATTACAGTCGTAGTTCCGCAAGCAATAAGTTCACTAATATTAATTTCTGGCGTCATGGATGAAAATCCATCTTTTCCACCCGCTCCTGTAATATGTATATGTTGATCTATTAAACCAGGTGTTACTATTTTTCCTTGTACATCAAAAACGTCAGCTTGATTTTTATATACGTCTAAATTATCTGCAATAGCAACAATTTTATTGCCAGCAATTAATATGTCTTTTTTACCTAAATATTCTGGTGTATATAGTTCTGTATTTTGTATTAATTTAATCATGTAGTTATATAAAATGATAGGTTAACATTACTACCAATGCAACTACCAATGGAATAATGTTTCGCTTTACAATAGCAATTGTAGATACTTTAGCAATTTCTGCAGTTGCGATAATAACTCCAGCTATTGGTGAGACCGTTCGTCCCATTGAAGCTGAGAGCTGCATTGGTAATATAATAGATGTGCTTTCTACTCCTAATTTGTTAGCAATTTTTGGAACTAATGGACCAAAGGCAAAGAATGAGGCATTACCACTTCCCATTAGCATTGACGCTAGAAAAATCATGACCGTCATTACAACACCAATACCAATTGCTCCTAAACCAAGATTTTGAGCGAGGTCTAATAAACCATCAATAAAACCAAGACTTATTAAGCCTTTTGCGAAAATATCAGCCGTTATAATTAAGGTTACAACGGTCTTAAAAATGTTTCCCATTCCGTTCCAAAATGTTTTAAGTGAATCGAAAACTGTTTTTATATTTTTGGTTCTAACCAGTTCGCATATCAATGCGACAAACAAACTGATGAACATTGAGGTTGTGGTATCTAATGAAATCGGTACACTAAAAATGCTGAAGATTTTTGAAAAAACGATTAATAAAATAATTGGCAGAACTGGAATTAGTGCATAAATTAATGGTGCTTTTAGTTCAATTTCTTTGGTTTCTTCTTCTATTTCTTTTTCAAAACCATTTTTTTTATCATAATAGCGATTTACAAAGTAATAGGTAATCATCATTACAATACTTAATGGCCAAACGAGAGGAATTTGATAATCTAAGAAAAATAGGATTGTATCAACACTTGCTATATTTGTTGCACTTGCTGTAATAGCTGATGCTGGACCAATGCCAAAAGCTGTGGTTGCTGTAATCACTGAAACGGCAGATAATCTGCTAACACCTAAATTTACTAAAATTGGAAACATGGATGCCATTAAAAGCAATCCTAATCCTGCTGCAGATGGTATGGCAGTAAATAACAATTGCCCTATTGGAATGACTAATGATGCTGCTATGTAAGGTTTCTTTTTAAAGAATTTGAGCGGTTTCATCGCAACATATACTAAAGCATTAGAAGCACCTATTTTATCTATATAGGCTACAAAACCACCAATTGCCATAATCATTAAGCCTACGCCAGCATTGGTTTTGCTAAAAGACTCTTTTATATATCTAAACAAATCAAAGCCAGAAAAACCAGTTGGATCTTTAAGTGTTGGTAAATTATAATTTAAAACTTGAGCAATGATGAGCATTAACAGCCCAGACACTAATAGTATGGCGTGCGGATTATACTTTTTAAGTAAAAGTCTTCCAGCAACTACTATTACTAATAGTGATATTATGGCTCCTAAATAGCTCATTTAGTTTTGTATATTGTTTTTAAAATGAAGTTCCGTTTAATTTTGTGCCTGGTGAAAATAATGCACCACTAGCAGCTTCAATTCCTGCGTGTTGCTCAAATTCCCCTGTTAAATCTGGATTTCTTGTGTAAGATTCATTTGGATTGTTTGATAATGGCTCTACATCAAATGTAAGAACTACATTCCCAGAAGCATCTGCTAATGTTACTAAATCACCAGCATTACTCATGTTTATTTGTCCTTCTGAAGCCGTTTGTACTAATGCACCACCAAAACTTCCGGTTGGTGTTCCTCCACCAAATAAAACTAATACATCATTAGGTTGTAAAATAGTTCCTGCTGGGAAAGTATGCCTTAATTCGGCAGCATCAGAAATAGTATAACCACTTAAATCCAATTCTGGACCCGAATTAAAGAATTCAATAAATTCATCTCCATTGGCATCTCTAACACCATCACCATTGGCATCTCCAGTTATATCTCCAGCTGGATCATAATGAACCTCGTTAATTAAAAAGCCTAACCAAGGGCAGCCATTGTTTTCAATCTCTCCTGCTTCATTTGGACATAAATCATCGGCATCTAAAACACCATCGTTATCAGAATCTGAATCGTCATCTAAAACAGAAATCTCTAATTCTAAACTTGAAAGAATCAATACATTTTGAACATTCTGAACACTTACTATTAATGTTTCAACACCTTCAACACTATCATCTTGAAGACCTGTAAACATTATGCTTCCAGAATCACTTCCTTTATTAATTGTAATATCAGAAGCACTAACCGAATAATCACTTGATTGCGTTGCTGTGCCAGAAATTGATAATGGAATTACCAATTGTTGCGTTGCAGCAGAATTAAGAGTTGCAGAAATAGTAATTGTTCCACTAGCTTCACTAAGATTGGTATCACTAGCTGATAATTCTAAAGCAGGCAAAATGTCTTCTGTTTCACAAGATGTTGTGACAAATATTAAGCAAAGGCAAGCGCAAAGGGTTTTAAATAAAGGTGTCGATTTCATTTTAGTACATTTTGAATTAAATATAGGGATGTTTGTAAAAGTAGCATGTAGCATCCCTATATATCGCTATTAATCAATAACCATTCTATTGAATCAATAATTTAGTAGTTGAAGTTTTATCGGCTATACTAACTTTTAGTAAATACACTCCAGACGTTAAGGTTTGTAAACTTAAAGTTTCAGAATTTAAAATTTGTTGTTTTACAATGCGTCCAGTAATATCGTATAGTTTTATTTTTTTATCTCCTGAAATTGAAGATTTAATAGTTACTATGCCATTGTTAACTGGGTTTGGGAAAATTGAAAGTTCTTCTTTTGAAAATGTGTTAATAGATAATGTACCATCTATTAATAATCCAGGTGAAAACAATAAAGCTGAGTTTGCATCTGTATGTAAAACAAAACTTCCTGTAAAATCTGGTGATCTTGTAACTGATTGGTTTGATCCATGGTTTATTCCTGTATCAGAACTACTGTATATCAAAACAACATCTCCGTTTGTGTTTTCAATAGTGATTACATCTCCGTTATTACTTAAATTCAATTCTCCTTCCGATGCTGTTTGAACTGTTGAGCTTCCAAAACTTCCAGTAGGATTTCCTCCACCAAAAACTACCAGCATTTTGTTAGCTGGAATAATAGTTGAGGCAGGAAATGTATGCCTTAATTCAGCTCCATCAGAAATTGTATAACCACTTATGTCAAGAGATGCATTCGAATCATTATAAAACTCTATAAACTCATCCTCTGCGGAATCTCTTGTCCCATCACCATTTGCATCACCTGTTATATCACTACTAGCAGGATCATAATGTACTTCATTAATTATTAACGGAATACAGCCTGGACTATCTATATTTGTTGATAAATCACAAACACCACCATCTCCAGTATCACTCACTGAAACTGTTATGTCCGTTCCTTCAGTTATTCCTGTAATGATTATTGTACCAGAAGCAACCGAACTTGGATCATCTCCATCAACGGTTCCTGCTGTTGTGCTAATAATAAATGTGTTACCATTATCACCTCCTGAAAAATCTAATGTGGCCGAATAAGTATCATCGGTAGCTCCAGACATAGTCGTATTACAACTGACAGAAGTTGCTCCTAAAACAGCTGTACAAGTAGCTCCGCTTGGTGTCCATCCAGAACCAGAACCTAAAGGATAGTTACCAGCTAAAGTATTAAAATAGGTTTCTAAATTTGTACCAACTCCTTCACAAGCAGTATTATCATCTAAATCATTTTCTGCGGTAATTACCCAATCCGAAGGATTCCAAGTACCTAAATCAGGATTTGATAATCTAGTAGCAACGGCATTATTATGATTCCAATTAGAATCGGTATCATTATCTGCATCTGTTTCAGTTTTTCCAAATTGACTTACAACGACTCCATTTAATACGATTTGGTAACCATCATCGCCATTAGTAGAAGTACCAGTAACAACGCTATTGGAAGCGTTAAATGTGGTTGAAGGAAATTCAGTCTGCATTAATGCAATATCTCTTACTATATAAACAAATGCGTCTGTAACTGTTCCTAAAGCAGAAATATCTATTTGATTGTCCGCCCATGGTGCACCATTTTGCATGTAGTTTAATATAATTTCATCATCAGCTGTATTTTGTGTTGTATCAGTTCCAAAATTGGCAAAATCTACTGTACCATCCACATATAATTCTACCGTTTTTACAAATGGAGTAGGGCAACCTGCTTCAATAACTTTGGTTATTGTTACATTTTGTGCAAAGCCACTAAATGACACTATTAAAAATAAAAAGTAAAGTTTTTTCATAATAAGTTGTTTTAGATTAATTACTTCAAATTTATAATAAGAGACAAAATCAATAAGATACCAATTAGCTTATAAAGTAAATACCAATTATTTAGAATTGTCCAATTCACAATAATTCGGTCATTTGCTTTACTTTTTGTTTTAAAAAATTAGGTCTTACTGACGAATAACCCAAAATTAGTCCTTTAAGTTTTGGATCTCCAACATAACACTTACTTAATGAGAATACAGTTACGTTATGGCCTTTTAATTGTTGAATTAGCTTATTTTCATCTTCAACAGAGACATCGTTTTTATATAATGCTAATACATGAAAACTAGAAAATGATTTATGTTGTATATACATGTTTTTACTCTTTTCATTAAACAATGAAATAAATAAATCATGTCGTGTTTTAGCAACTTCAATGCTTTTTTTTATGTGTTGATATAAATAATTCTTTTCAATAAATTGATTCATAACTACCTGGATTGAAGGTGTAACAAATCTGTGTGAATGCTCTTGAATTGCTGCGACTGTATGCACTAAATATTTTGGAACAATCATGTACCCTAAGCGTATCGAAGGATGCAATAATCTATTAAATGTTCCCATATAAATGGTTCTATCTTCGGTGTCTAAGCTAAAAATAGTTGGAATGCTTTCATCAGCATTAGCAATTTCATTTTCATAGTCGTTTTCAATAATTAAGGCCTTATTTTTTGCTGCCCAATTCAACACTTCTTGTCTTCTCTTTAAACTCATTTTAATTCCTAATGGATAATGATTAGAAGGTGTAACATGCGCCAATTTAACCTGTTTTTTTATAGTATTCATTTGGGTAATATCAATACCTTCATCATCTAAATCAATAGGTATTAAATTAGCTTCAGAACTCTTAAAAACAGAATGCACATTCGGGAAAAGTGGGTTTTCAATCACTACTGAATCGCCTTTATTGATTAAAGCATTAGTGATAAGGTATAAAGACTGTAAAGACCCAGAAACAATGACTATTTGGTCATGACTACATTTAATGTTTCTACTTACATACAAATATTTACGTATACTTTTTTTTAATTCCTCAATACCAGTTGAATTTGAATACGATAAGCCAGAAGATTTAATATGCCGCCAATAAGCATCAAGCAATTTTTTCCATTGATTTACAGGAAAGACATCTATTGGTGGTAAACCAGGACGAAAGGCTAAATTGTTATCATGAGGTCTGTTAAGTAATGAGACGTTTTTTAAATATGAAATACCTTTTTGTGAAATAGTTGGATATAGCATTTTATTACTAGATTTTTTTTTACTGATTTCTTTCTCACTATTTATCGAACTATCATAGTTAACTTTATTTCCCGAACCAGCTTTAGATAATATTAATTTTTCTAATTGCAGTAATTCATAGGCTTTATTTGTTGTTGTTCTAGACAAGTCTAATTCTTGAGCCAAAATTCGTGTTGATGGTAATAACCAGTCGTGAGGTAACTCATGATTTAAAATGCATTGTTTAATAGAGCGATAGAGTACAACATACTTGGTATAAGGTTTAAATTTTTCTTGATTAAGATATTCTTTATGTATTCTATTTATAGCAAATTTATAATTGGTATTCATAATTTGTAAAAATTGGTATTGTAAAGATAAATAAATAAAATCTTTATTTGCAAGATGAAGTCTCACAATCACATCCTAAGTATACTTTTTGTTCTAAGTATTTTATCTTCTTTCATATCCTGCTCTGAGAACTCAGATAATTCAATTAATGAATCAGTAATACTAGACGAGTTTGTTACAGGCGGTGGTTATTTTGAATTTTCAGATTTTCAATCTTTAGTTATTAAAACCTATTATCATATCCCTATATATGTTACTAATAATACACCAATTGTTTTTGTTTTTCATGGTGCCGGAAGAAATGCCAAAGATTATCGGGATGCCATGATAGCAAAAGCAAATCAATTTAATTTTATTGTTATAGTACCAGAGTTTTCAATAGCTAATTTTCCTGGTGGTGATGGTTATAATCTTGGGAATGTGTTTATAGATGGCGATAATCCTTCAATAGGCACATTGAATCCTGAAGACGAATGGGCTTTTTCAGTAATAGAACCCTTATTCGATTTTATAAAGCAAAGCCTGAATAATTTCACACCTAAATATCATATTTTTGGACACTCTGCAGGAGGACAGTTTGCACATCGTTTTATGATGTTTAAGCCCAATGCTAGATTCGATAAAGTTGTATCTTCTGGTTCAGGATGGTATACAGTCCCAGATTTAGATATTAATTTTCCATATGGTTTTAAAAACAGTCCACTAGAAGACAATTCTTTTGAAAATTTATTTGAAAAGCAATTAACAATACAAATAGGTGAGTTGGATAACGACCCTAATTCGGCTGGTTTAAGACATAATCAATTTGCTGATGCACAGGGATTAAACCGCTTAGAAAGAGCCAATCATTTTTTTGATGAAGCTTTGCAATTATCTCAAGAAAATAATTTAGAATTTAATTGGGATTTGCATATTAATGAAGAAGGAACTCATAATTATTTAACCGCTTCAGAAAGTGCGGCAAACTTAATTTTTAATTAATTCAAATATGAAATTAACCAAACAAAATATTGGGCTATTTCTTGGTCCAATTATGTTTATTATTATATTAATTTTCTTTCACCCTGAAGGACTAAGTAAACCTGCAAATGCGGTTTTAGCTTCAGCAGCTTGGGTAGCTATTTGGTGGATTACTGAAGCTTTACATATTGCAATTACAGCTTTATTACCTATAATACTATTTCCTTTGAGCGGTGGGTTGGCATTAAAAGCAACGACGGCTTCTTATGGACATAAATATATTTTTCTCTTTTTTGGTGGTTTTGTATTAGCAATTGCTATTGAGAAATGGAATCTTCACAAGCGTATTGCTTTAACTATTATTAGAATAGTTGGAACCAATGTAAATCATATTATCTTGGGATTTATGGTTGCTACTGCTTTCTTATCCATGTGGATTTCTAATACTGCAACTGCTGTTATGATTTTACCTATTGGGATTGCTATTGTATTACAACTTAAAGATAACCCTGATACTATTGAAGATGAAAATCAAATTTTTGGTAAAGCTTTAATGCTAGCAATAGCATATAGTGCGTCAATTGGAGGAATGGCTACACTGATTGGCACACCACCAAATCTAGTTTTAGCAGGTGTAGTGCAAGAAAGTTATGGTGTAGAAATAACGTTTTCTCAATGGTTTATATTTGGATTTCCAATAAGTCTTGTATTTTTATTTTTAACTTGGATCTACATAACAAGGGTTGCATTTAAATTAAAACTAAAAGAGTTCCCTGGCGGAAAAAGTGAAATAAACAACCAATTGAAAAAATTAGGAAGTATTTCATATGAAGAAAAAATGATTTTTTTGGTATTTATCTTAACAGCATTTGCATGGATTAGTAGGTCATTTTTACTTCAAAAATTTCTTCCACAAATTGATGACACTATTATCGCAATGTGTTCCGCATTTGTTTTATTTTTATTACCCAGTAAAGAAAAAGGCCATAATCTGATTAGATGGAAAGATGCCATAAAATTACCTTGGGATATACTTATATTATTTGGTGGTGGGATGGCTTTAGCACTTGGTTTCGAGTCTAGTGGATTAGCTCTCTGGATTGGAAATCAGTTAATCGCATTAGAAACACTTCCTTTAATTCTATTATTATTAATTTTAATTACCGCAGTTAATTTTTTAACGGAAATTACTTCAAATTTAGCAACAACAGCAATGTTACTTCCTGTACTTGTCTCCCTAGCAAATGTAATAGGCATAAATCCTTACATTTTATTAGTGGGAGCAACTGTAGCAGCATCATGCGCTTTTATGTTACCGGTTGCAACACCACCGAATGCTGTTGTTTTCGGCTCAGGTTATCTTAAAATACAAGATATGATAAAAAAAGGCTTTTGGATGAATATTTTATCCATCATTCTTTTAACCTTAATTGTTTATTATTTTTTACCTGTTATTTGGGAATTATAATCTAAAATATAGTTTTTATTAAATTTAAAAGGTTAAAATTAATAAAAACTATATACTAGAGTTTTATACTAAACAGTCCACTTTGGTTTGACGGATTACACCATAAAAATTATTTCCAAGAATAAAAAGTTATTTCCAAGAATAATTTTGGTGTCCGTGAGAATCGAACTCTAATTTCTATGATTTACAGTCGTTATTTATAAATTCAAATTGTTTTAATCCTTTAACGAGTTGGTTAGATAAATTTTCTGAGCGCGCTACTACCAACCCTTTCAGAAATGAGAGGGTTTTTTTATGCAGTGTACTCAAGTATACAAGGAGTTTATGAGTTTTTACTACTGTGTTTATCTTATTCAAACAGTCACTAAATATAGTTTTAATCTACCATGGTTAGATACCAAATATACACAAACCTGCCAGTAAATTGATTAAAACTGGCAGTAAATGTATAGTTAATCGTCTGAAGTTGTTAATTACAAAAGTCATCAAATAAGCCTTTCAATGAATCATCTATAAGCCTTCCTTTTCTAATAAGGTAAGGATTTATGACAAGTACCTTTCCTAAGTGCTTTTGACTACTTATCACCCCTTCATGTAAGATGTTTTGTTCAATTAAGATTCTTATATAGGATCTTACTTGCTGAGTGGACTTATTAACTTCCTTTGCAATGAGTTTGGCACTATATGGTATGTCATTTTTATTAAGACAGATATTGAATTTCTTTAAGATATTTTTTGACAATATTATAAACAGACCCATAGCTTGTATTTCTAGTCCTTTATTTAATAAACAATTTAACCTATCCTGGTCAACAATATAATATAATCTACTGTTCATTATCATCCCATAGCCTTCTTCTCTAATTAATAGAGTAGCATTTTTTAAAATTCCAATTACACCTGTATTTTTATCTACAATCTCATAATCATTCCAACTTAACTTTGTGTCTTTTGAGTTTTTCTTCATTTTTTTGAATGTTTGTTTTCAAATAACCCCTTAAAATGAATGTATATCTTCATTTTAATTTTAATATATATGTTTAAATAACTGAAAATCAGTATTTTGTCAGTGGTTTTAAGAAAATGTTATTATTATATTTAACCTTCTGATTTATCTTATTCAGATTAACAGATCTGCAAATATTATATATGAAATATTATGTTTCCAAATAAGAAGGACACTGGTTATTAACAGCTTAGATGTTATCTGTCTTTAAAGTAGATGTAAATGGTCCTCCAGGAGACCAAGTAGGATTAAGTTATTGTAAATCAAGTTTTTAAAATAATAAAAGGTAGTGGTATTTCTTGTTTTTAGACTGTTAATAACTTATTGGTCTAATCATTTTTAACACTGTGCTTTATTAAAAAGAAAGAATAAGATGCATCCATAAAAGGACCGCTATTTAAACAATTTTATAATCACTAACTCTTTAACTGAATCAACTATTTTTAACAGACTCATCTAAATTATTATAAAGTAATTTATATCTGCGACACCTACTTCATTTGAAGATATAGTACCCCAATCCAATGAACCAGAAATACATTCTTCCTAAAAAGGATTTCCTTCAGTACAACCTTTAAGTTTTAATCCTTCAACCTGAACATCAGTTATAACTACAAAAGGCTCTCCTAAGTTCTCTTGCGCTTCCTCTGGGTGTGCTTTTAAATATTCCTTTCTCTCACGTTCTTCATATAATATTTTCCAATTAGCTCTATCTTCTTTACTCCAAAATTCATCTGGCCAAGGATCATTATCTAAAGTATAATGAGCTCCTCCAACTTTAAAGTAGTAGGGGATGTTCTGTTTTAAGTTAGAAATATCAATAGGATCAAAACCACTAATAAAAACCAACTTGTTTAGTAAAGTATTTCTTTCTTCTATAGAAGGGGTGTAAATAAGGAACTCATGGTGTGGATGTTCTTTTATTCTCCACCCATTTATAAATTCTATATCTAAGTGATGGATGTCGTATTGCTTACCATATAGATAATTTAGTAAATCTGCAGTGGACTCAAAAGACTTCTTTAACCACCTTTTTGGATGCACAGTGCTCTTACGTTGGTGCACGCCAGTATTGATTTGATAATAAATCTTTTTATTCTTAATTTCCAACTCTTTAAAATGCAATAAAATCCATAAATTAGACAGAGAAGTATCCATGCCAACACGCAAACTTTTTTGGTTTGACAATAATTCAATAGATCTAATTAATAAATGCATATGTAAACTTTTTATGTGTTAAACGCTGTAGGTGTTCTATATATCTGCTCCCCAGCTAAATTTTAAAGGTGCGTCACCCCCTGTGTGGTAGGTCAAATAAGCTAAATTCATTGACTCAAACCATGTTTTATAAATATGAGCACCTAATAATATTAATATAGCTAACGCTGAGCAATATAAAAGTAATTAACATATTTATTTATTATATTTGAATTATGAGAAAGTTATTTATTTTAATGTTTTTATCTGCTGGACTATCAGCTCAATCTATCTCTAAACAAGTAATAGCACCGCTAGGTGGTACTATTTCAAATGGCAATAACCAACTAAGCTACACAGCTGGAGAGATTGTTATAGGGAGCATGACAGCTGAAGATGGAAGTTTTCAGTTGGGTAATGGGTACTATCCTTCTCTTAACCTTGAAGTTTTAAGTATTGATTCCCCAACAACCAATCTTTTAGTAAAGATATATCCAAATCCTACCAAAGAAGCCATATACATCACCCATCCCACAGAACAATTCTTTGAAGTAAGGATTACAGATGTGAGCGGAAAACAAATCTTACAAACAGCACATCAAATACAGCAGCCTTTAAATGTTCAAAGACTCACCACAGGCACTTACTTTATAACAGTAACGACAAAAGAATCAAAACAAACCAATACGTATAAAATTATCAAAAAATGAAAAAGTTTTACGCCATACTATGTTTAGCCATAGCATCACTCACACAACTTCAGGCTCAAGCCATCAAACTAAATGGTACAGTTAGCGCTGAAAACAACCAAATCAAAAATATAGCGAACCCAACGGATGCACAAGACGCAGTAACTCTTTCTGTTTTATTGGAAAAAATAGCTGAACTCCAAGAACAAATAGATATTTTACAAAACGAAACAGGCTCACAATCAATAATAGAAAGCTTTGGAAATGCATCAAACAGCGATTTTATGGGACGTGTTGTAGATTTGCAAAACAACCCTGTGAGTGGAGCTATGGTGCAAATTGGAAACAGCACCACCGACACTGATATGAACGGAGTTTTTATACTAAGAGATGCTCAAGTCTATGATAAGTTTGCTTATGTTAAAGTAGAAAAAGCAGGGTTCCTAAACGGCTCAAGGTCTGTAGTACCAACTGCTGGTATCAACCAAGTTCAAATCATGTTATTACCGCAAACGGTGACTCAAACCGTGAGTTCTGGAGCCGCTGCCACAGTAAGTTTAAGCAATGGTGCAGCCGTTGATCTCTCTGGAGCATATAGTAATGCTGATGGAAGTGATTACACAGGTGATGTACAGGTAACTCTGCATTTATTAAACCCTACCGATGAAGATATGCAACAACAAATGCCAGGAATGCTATTGGCAGAAAATTTACAAAATGAGGCAAGAATGCTGGAAACACTTGGAATGGTAGCTGTAGAACTACGCAGCGATACTGGAGAGAAATTAAACCTTTCCGAAGGAACCACGGCAACCATAACCGTCCCTTTAGATCCTGAGACTTTAGCAGGAGCGCCTAATGAAATCCCACTTTGGTATTTTGACGAAGAAAAAGGCTATTGGATTGAAGAGGGCAGTGCCACACTTCAGGGCACAAATTATATTGGAACGGTCAGTCATTTCTCCTTTTGGAATTGTGATATTCCAGCAGAATATGTCAATATATGCATGAACATAACGAACTCCAACAACATACCTTTGACTAATATTAAGGTTGCTATTGAAAGTGAGTTCAACGGAACTCGATACGGATATACGAATGACTCTGGAGAAGTTTGTGGCATTATCCCAGCAAACCAAACTTTGAATTTACAATACTTCTTGTATAACATTTGCAATAATATAGAAATCCCTAATTCTTCTGAAACTGTAGGCCCGTTTAGTGAGGACACCACACTTAACATTGTACTAGATGCCCCAGAAGTTGAAGACTATCTAGAAACCATTACAGGAGTTTTCAACAACTGTGATGGAGATGCAATTGTTAATGGGTATGTAGAGGGTAGTATTGGAAATGGCATCCCTTTTTATAGCATAGTCACAGATGGCACATATGAAATCAATGTACTTAGTTGTAATGAAAATGCTTCTATTAGTATTACAGGGTTTGATTTCGACAATTTGCAAAGCACAGGTGAAATTAATTACACATTAACAAGTCCTGAGACCGAGTTGGGCAACTTATCAGCTTGTGACACTATTGATGAGTTTATTCAATACAGTATTGATGATGGTCAAATAGAGTATATTGTTTCTAATATTAATGTTTCTGTCCAATCTGCCTTTATAGATATTCAATATTTTGATAATGATCAAAGCTGGGACACTTGTTTTTGGATTAGAGGAAATTTAGACTCAAATTACCCTAATTTTGAAGGAATGTATTCATTCGATTACCAAAATACAGGTTTTTATTTTATTGAAACTTGTCCTGTATCCCCATCAGAGATCAATAACGAAATTACTTTTAATTTAAGCTCGTTTGGGAATGGTGTCGGAGAATATATAGATATAAATTTCGGAGGTGATTACGAAGATTACCAAGGAGTTTCACATACCATTTCAGGTGTAATTCATGTGAAGCGAGATAATTAATTCCATTTTTTAATAAACTTAAAAATTAACCAATTTATGAAATATTACCTCTTGGGACTTTTGTGCCTTCCTTGCTTGGTGTTCAGTCAAATTTTAACTCTTTCGGGCGGTTCTTCGATTACAATTGAAAATACAGCATCAATAAATTTAGATGGACTAACTTTAGCTCCTAACAGCACTTATGATATTTTGGACAACATTATTTCGTTATCTGCTTCTCCAGTAGAAGTTAATACCAATAGTAGCATCGATAGAGTGTACAATACCTCAAATACTTTAGAGGGTTATTCCGGAACACTTGTTTTTGCTTATGAAGAGGACGAGCTCAACGATATTGCTGAATCCGATTTAGTGATAGAAATAGAAGCCGCCGATGGCACTTGGACTTCCTATCAGCCCATGATATTAGATCAAGATAATAATACACTTAGCTACACTTTTGACAGTGTTTTAGCGTTTTCTCGAATTACAGCCAGCTCGGTTAATGCCACCCTTACCGTTGAAGAAATCGCTACAAATAACCCTATTAAAGTTTATCCAAACCCAACAACAAATAAACTAATTATTGTGTCTAAAGATATTCAGAACTCGGTGCTGTACAATGTCAATGGACAAATCGTATTTGAATCTGATCGAAGTGAGTTGAATGTATCACAACTTCCAAAAGGCAT
>Ga0209533_1003072_pt1 | contig 14902 bp, 12 predicted proteins | sample COG_04_FD_184748 | JGI IMG/M metagenome (GOLD analysis project Ga0209533, IMG submission 184748) | Pelagic Microbial community sample from North Sea - COGITO 998_met_04 (SPAdes) (version 2) | ecosystem: Environmental > Aquatic > Marine > Neritic zone/Coastal water | place: Helgoland, sampling...
CCTCTAAGGTATTCTGGCTCACGGGGCTTTCTGGGTCAGGAAAATCAACCATCGCAAATGAATTCGCCAATGAGCTTCATGCTCGTGGAATCCGCACCTATATTCTTGATGGCGATAATATACGTCATGGCTTGAATAAAGATCTGGGCTTCACGGATGCTGACCGTGTAGAGAATATCCGACGAACCGCTGAGGTTGCAAAATTGATGGTTGATGCCGGCATTGTTGTGCTAACAGCTCTCATCTCGCCCTTCAGGGCCGAGCGAGATATGGCGCGCTCACTATTTGAAGAGGATGAATTTGTTGAGGTATTTGTCGATACGCCTATAAAGATTTGTGAACAACTCGATGTAAAAGGGCTTTATAAGAAAGTGCGTGCAGGTGAGATACCGAATTTCACCGGTATCGGAAGCCCTTATGAAGACGTGCCTCTCATTATGTCTAACTTTGATGTTGCAATAATTCCATTCAAAATTACACCACTAACGAAAGCGGTAAACCCTGTAAAAATCTATGAATATTCGGCAGCTGGAAAAGCTGTTGTATCGACCGCGTTACCAGAAGTAGAATTAATTAAGGGCATCGATATACTAATTGCTAGAACAAACGAAGAATTTTTAAAATGCCTCAGAAAATCAATTCTGCAATCAAATGATATTGAACGCGCCACGAAACTAAAGAAATGGGCGCAAGAACAAGACTGGTCCAATCGCGTAAATAAATTTATCGACATATTATCCAAAAAAAGTTTATGACTATACTCCGAGCCTCAATAATCTTAGCCTCTGATTAATTATTTAAGGCTGTAAAACTTAGCACTGGTATGTTATGAGCAAACTCATTAATGTTATAGACTACGGGCCTAAAAATCTTCATCTAGGCTCAAAATTTAATCAAACCAAAAATGGTAATAATGCCTTTTGGATCAAATTGGCCCAGAGATGTTACAACCCTGCTATTATTGTAAAGGGAAGTGACCATCGGATATCTCCATCATAAGACTATGAAGAAAATCTAATTTCCTTTGAATGTTCTCCTGGCCTTATAGCTTTGGGCATACCAATATTTTTCCAGATACATGATCTTACGCACGACATAAAAAGTGAATTTTTGGAAGTCTCGGTAGAAGGCGGGACAAAAAACGTTGAAACTATTAATTCAATAAAAAATGAGATAGTTGAGCTAAATTCAATAAGATCCCGATCATATGTTTTTGAGGGACTTGGGTTAGCTACAGCACACGCGCTCCCATGGGAAATAGACCCTAATATAGCTCAACATTTAAGTGCCATTCATAATGAAATTAAAGATCATTTTGAATTTAGCTTGGGTGATAATATTTTGAATAAATCCCTCGGCACTTTTATGTGGCGATCGGCAATGATTTACTACATGGTTAATCTAACGATAGATAAAATTAAACCTAAACATTTCAAGTATGTGGAATGTGGTGTTGGTGACGGTATTACAGCGTACGTAGTTATGTCATTACTTGATAAAAAAAGTGGTGTGTTTCATAGGTGGAGTTCGTACCTATGTGATTTGTGGAAAGACAGCAAAACCCCAAAATTTGGGCTGGAAAAAAATCTTGAAGGGGTTTTTGATCAGCTGTCATTCAATAGAACTGAAAAAAATCTGTCTAAATTTTCCAGTGACCAATATTTTATTCATGGTGAATTACCGACAAGTCTTGAAAAATATGGTACTGAATTGTATGATCTATCATTTATTCACATTGATCTTAATTTTTCAGAGCCAACTATTCGTTGTGTTGAGCATTTATATCCCAGATTGCAAAAAGGTGGCGTAATTTTATTTGATGATTATGGATGGTCTCCCCATCCCCAAACTAGGGACCTTTTGAGAAAATTTATACAGAAAAACGGGACGTTTATGATGTTCCCGACAGGACAAGCTGCTCTTTTCAAATATTAGAGAAGTAACTTTATTACCATTATCTAGAGTCAGATTATTCATATCCGACAAATAAATTTTTGGAGATGAGCAAACTTGATAAGTTGCCTATTCAATATCTGCCGTTTGGAGAAAAAATATGTGGAAATTTAATCTACATGGGCTAATTATTTCTGGACTTATCGTTCTTATGTTCGTTCCAGTTTATTTCATATTCCAATCTTTACCCACTTCATTTTTTAATGAACAAAAATATTTCCTTTTGATTTTTATGGGATTGGCAATACCTTTTTGCTCTACTGTATTACATTTCCTTCCTTCCCACCTAAAGATAACTCTGTCCGCCCCCTTTTATTTATTTGTGGCGCCATTTATTGTTTCTGTCAGTTTTTTAGGAACGTTTGCAGATCTATCAGCATTATTCATTGCCATCCTTTTTTTTATGCTTCTTTCCAATACTCTAAAGGTAAATAGCAGCCTTTTAAAATCATTCAGTTCAAACGACAGAGTAATATTATTATTCGTGTTGATGTGGTTGGTTCCATCATTAATGAATTATACTGATACGTTTGTGCAATTCACATTTCTGATTTTTATAATTTTTAGCCTACTGACTTTAGCTGGACGGTCCAACTTAGCGGCGCTGAAAAAAAATGTTGTAGCAACTTTTTTTACTCCAACTGAATATAATAGTTTTGAAAAAACGACACTTATTTTAGTAAGTCTGGTGTTTGGAATCATATGCTCGATACCAGATGATGGTTCTGACTCCATTGCCGCATATCTGGGGCACTTTTCTGAGTTAATCGAACTCGGAGGCAATATTAAGGACCCTCTAATTTCTACTATAGGCCTTGTGCCATTGCCGGGTCTTTGGTTCAATTCATTTGTTGGATGGATTGCCGGAGGTAGTGTTTCAGCATTGAAAGTATCAAACGGATTCATAATATTATTCAGCGTGTGGTTTTTGACACAAGCTCTTGGAAACAACCGCCAAAATAGTGTTTTAATTGCACTTTTTGTTATTTCTTCACCAGTGCTATGGAAAGTCATTCATGGGAATTTTCCAGATGCTCATGCCCTCTCAGCCAGTGTTATACTACTAATTGTTTTACAGAGCTGGTTTAGCCATGAAAAAATTTCATCAGCTCATTCTCTGTTTTACGGAATCGCCTTTGGAACCATCATACTGGTAAAATACCTGTTAGTTCCGTTGGTTTTAGTTACTGGACTAATAATGACCGTTGCTGAAATTTATAGACATGGTAAATCTGGAGGTCTCAATATTGGAATTGCCCTGTTAGGAATGATTACGACTATATCGTTATACATTGGTTATGTTTATTTACTCACGGGAAATCCTCTTTTTCCGTTCTATAATCAATTTTTTCAATCAGAGTGGTACCCTAGTGTAAATATCATAACTGCACATACTGGCTATTTAACTTGGACTTTATTTTGGGATATATCCGTCCATACACCTACCTACACCGAAGTATCATCTTTCATTGGAAATCTTGGGATAATATCTTGGGTAGGCTTTTTGGCATCGCTGTATGTAATTGTAGCGGGTATTTGGCGAAAAAACATTTTTAGCGTTGAAACTATATCTTCTGTTGTCTTTATTTTTTCAATTATTTGGCTTTCAATTCTTCAGAATAATGATAGATACATTTTCCCTTATTTTATTTGGGCATATCCCGCTTTAATGCAAGTGGTTATAACCGCCGGCAAACGAACTGGTCAAATTTTAGCAATTGCGCTACTTGGCTCAAATTTTCTTTTTGCTGGACAAATTGGTTACGGAGCCGGAAGCCTCTCATTAAGGAAAGTCATTTCGCAGCAAACTTTTATTCAAAACTGGGAATACGACAGGCAGAAGTTAAGAATATATTTTGACGCGCAGCAGGACCCCAAGAGAACAAATTTTTTGGTTTTAGGTCAAAAAGGGAATTTGGTTGGCAATGTTTATCAAAATAATTGGTACTCCAGCCACAGTGCATTAAAAATTAATCAAGAAATATTAGGAAATGGTATAGGTTGGGATAAATTTTTAAATGGGTTAAATATTGACCATGTCATCATTCAAGCTGGAAAATTTATTAGTTCGACTGAACAGCTTGATGGACTTCTTTTATTTTTAAATGAAGCAGCTATAAATACTGCATCTTTTGGCGAATACATGATTTGGACGATTGATGATAACATAAGCGCAGACACGGTTGAGCCAGCTGTTGTAGCTAGCTTAAAATCGGGTGGAATGAAAATTATTATCCCTGGAGAACATGACGATATTTGGGCGAAGCTAAATATATCTTGTAGAGGTGTGGGTAATCTTCTTACAGTTCACGTGGGACCTGGTGGTTGGACAAACCCTAATAATAGAAGTCAGCTTTGTAATGGCAAGGAACAGGAAATTCATATCCCCATACATCATACAGCGGGTAAACAGCTTTTAGTTGATTTTAGGGATTTCAAAGATTTCAAATATCACGGAGGAAGTGTTTTTCGAAGAAAAAGAGTCCAATACTAAACCAAATATCACTACTCCCTAACTCATCGATAGCGGAGTCATGTTTTAAGCCACCAATCTTAATTTAAGAAAAATAAAACTCTAAATATTATCAAGTCCCTTTTTGCTTACGCCGATTTTGCAGACATACGACTGCAAATTTTTGCTTGGAATAGCTCGTTGAATCTCCCCGACGTGAGCCAAAAATCTAAGTTGGCTTCGTTCAAAATGCGCTATTTTTAACCTATCGACACCAGAATGATTAAACGTGTAACTGGTATTAAAGTACCAAGTTATTATAGTTGCGCACAGATAGGAAATTCCTCTAGAAAAGAAATTTACTCCCGTGACAAAATATAACAGGTTAAAAATGGAATAGTCGATTAAAAAACCAATTACTCCAAAGTAAGTATATTTTGAAAATGCACTAAACATATTGTCCAAAAATTAAAAAGAATGTTTCACTTTTGACTTAAAATAATAACCGTTCCACTGACCTAAATCTTGGCAAAATTTTTTACGTTATCGATATACCTACGATGCTCTAAAAAAGTGCCGCCTTCACCGCCTTACAATTAAATTAGCCGCCTCTAAAAATTCGTGCCAACTGAGAAACTTCCTTGACTCAAAGTATAATGGACCGTCATGAGGCCTTTTGAAGAGCCTATTCAATGAAGCTTCTTGAAGATAATATCTGCTATGAAAAAATAAATGAAAAAATACGAATGGCGCTAATCCAACCCATGTTTTCCATTGGGACCTATAATAAAAACAGAAGCTGAAATATCTAAATTTCTGTTTTAAAGTAAGAAACCGTTCATCCGCTGGGCCATTGTGGGGAAGTGGGGACAGCACTTTAAAAAAAGGTCTGGGCATTTTCCAAGAATTATACAATGGGTATTGTAATCCGGCAGAGACCTTATCAATTTTTTCAAGAGAGACGACTGTTGCTGTGTGAAGAATATCATGATCAGGATGCCCACCTTCTAAAGCAGGAAAATAACAAAAACCAATATCAGAGTTGGTCTGAAAAAACTCATCTAACCACCCGATCAATTCGATAATTTTTTTATGCAGTTCTCCATCTTTAAATTGCAGTTCTTGCCCTAGAAAAATCACGTTTCTCTCTTTAACGCCCAGCCTCGAGAGAACAGAAAGTGATTCTAAATTTCTAATTTTAGGTAATGCTGTCTGTGCGCCATCCGTAACATAGATACAATATACATCATCATTATCGAACACGTGTTGTTCAATGGACGATAAAACTCCAAATTCATCATCTTGATGAGCAAAAAAGAATATGGCTTTCATGTCATTCGCCATGCGTATCCAATGAGTTTTTTAATTTTGAATTTAAATGAGGGTGCAGCGGTTCTGATGGAACAGAATTCATATCATAGGCTAGAAAAGCTAGGATAAATTGGAGTCCCACAAGTATTGACATAGCCGCAATCATCACCGTGCCTACCGGTGACAATATGTTTTTTGAAGCCGCTTCATACCAGGATAGAACTCCAAAACTGCTGCCGAAAAGAAGCAAACATAGGCCAAGAAATAATTGAATAGACGCTACTGAAAAATTTCTTAACCAGTAATTATAGAGCACGCGTTTGGCTGTATTTTTAATATGTTTCAAGCCGAATTCCAAAGCAACTTTTGATATTTTTAAGTTACTCTTTTCATTTCCATATTGTGCTACCATCGGAAGATCAAGAACTACTGCTCCAATAGTGTTAAGTCGAAAAAGAATATCTGTTTCAAAAAAATAACGTTCACTAATTTTGTTAAATGGAATAAGATCAGCCACTTTAGAATGAATGGCCGTATATCCATTAGTTGGGTCGAATATGTCCCAATACCCCGTAGAAAACTTTGATATAAATGACAATCCGGCGTTACCAACTAATCTCATTTTGGGCATTTGACGCACTGTCTCAAGATCGAAAAATCGGTTTCCTTTAACATAATCTGCGCGGCCAGCCAGGATCGGCTGAACGAACATGTCGATCAAAGAAGGGTTCATCTGTCCGTCACCGTCAATTTTAACCAAGATCGTCATGCCATCATCAATGGCAACTTGATATCCGTACATCATCGCGCCACCAACTCCACGATTTATAGAGTTTCGAAGTACCTTTACTCTTTTATCAGTGCATTCTTTCTCTATTAAATCACCAGTATTCTCGGGGCAGTTATCATCAACAGTATAGATTCTTTCCACATTTTCAGGCACCTGGCTAATAACGTCTAAAATATGCCTTTTTACTGCATAACATGGTATCACGACGGCAACTCGGTCATTAATTTTAAAAGACATCATTCACCTCGAAGTCTAAATTCACTCGACATATTGTAGGCACTATCTCTGCCTTTTCAAACGATAATTTTGCAGTGAGTTATTAGTTATATTTATTCGCGATGGCACCATATAGCGCTGCAATTGCCTTGCGCACTCGCGTTTTATTTTACGAATTAATTCGTTTTGACTTATTTGACCGGTTGTTTTTATATTAGCTACAACGATGCTTCCCATCAGAGCATGAGTCTCGCCAACAACAGTCGCATCTTCGACTTCATCTATTTGCAGCAATACGGTTTCGATTTCTGAGGGGTATACCTTCTGTCCACCAATATTAATTATATCTGATTTTCGGCCCAGTATTTTTAGATATTCGCCTTGTTGCTCAACCATATCCCCAGTGATGAAGTAACCATCTTCAGTGACTGGCATTGGTGCATTGACATATCCCAGCATTGTTGAATCTGATTTGATTTGAAGAATACCGTCAACAACTCGGAGATCATATCCCTCCCCCCCGAGCTTGACCCAAAGTGAACTATTGTTTTCTGACTTCGCTCGAAGAACCCCTAGCTCAATCATGCCATAGGTCTGCCTTAGGTCTACATTAGGAAAGTATCCTAACACCGCCTTTAGAGTTGACTCTGGCATGGGCTCCGCACCATACGAAATTATGCGAAGACTAGAAAGGTCGTGGCGCTTAAATGCCCCACTTAATATAAGCATATTTAAAAAAGACGGTGTTGCAGGAAGAAGTTCAATTTTGAATTTTTCAATTAACTTGCAAATCGTATCCACATTACGGTCAGCGTCAGGGAGAACGAGCATTGAACTATTCGATAGAGAATGCAACAATGTGTTTAATCCTCCCCAGTGGTCAAACAGTAAAAAATTCAATGTGACTAACGCCGGTCGCTTCAGAGTGAATTTTTTAAGGAGCTTTGAAAAATCATGCACAACCGCTTTTGGTTTTCCTGTTGAACCTGATGTATAGAGTATTAAACCTGGCTTTTTTTCATTTTTTAACTGTTCAATATATTTATTAGTTTTACCGCCGAACGACATTGTTTCAATAGATACGTCAGCGTATGTATCTACTATATAATCGGGCGTTAATTCAGATATTTGTTCATTAACATTTTTTTTAGTTTGGAGCGTTAATGGAACTATGATCGTTTCCATATCTATTAAGGCTAAAAGAAATGCGACTGAGTTAATTGAAAAATCGCCATGCAAAATAATTACATTTCCAGACTGACAACCAAAATTTATTAGAGTTGATTTAGCTGAGTGAACTGCCTTAAACAATTCACTGCCAGTGATTACCCTTTCGCCAACAGCAAGTGCCGGGTTTTCTGCAGTTTCCCTAAGCCTGCCCAGCAAAAAATCAGTGTATGATGCTATCTCAGTTTCCATTATGCAACCTCAAGAAGTACTAAACCCCATGAAAGGCCTACACCAAAACCACAAAGTAAAATTTTATCGCCTGAAACCATCTTTTTATTTTTAGACGCTCGAGAAAATGCTATTGGTATTGATGCGGAAACTAGATTGCCCGTTTTTTCGATGTCTACAAAAAACTGCTCATTTTCTATTTTGAGCGCGCGCCTTAATCCTTCTAGCGATACAGCACTTGATTGATGCGAAATCATCAAATCTATATCGCTTATAAGTAAATTATTTTTTCCAAGAAAGTTTTTAATTTCACTAGGAAGCAATGTGTTAAAAAATGTTAGAATTCCGAGGCCATCCATTGAAATATGATTAGAGCCGCGGATATTTCCACTTTTATCCTCTACCATATAAATATCTTTGACGTCAGGCACCCGAGCCCCACCGCCCTCAATATAAAAGCGCTTATAATATGCACCTGCCGTACCGAGGTGTATATCCTTGATTACAAATTCAGGACTTTTAGCCGTAATAATTGAAACCGCCCCACCATCACCAAACAGTGCTCGGGTCGCCCGATCTTGAGGTGAAATTAACTTTGAGTATGTATCAGAATTTGCAATTAAAACTTGGCTGGCAGCTCCAGAAACGACCATACTTTTAGCCAACATCAGCGCATACGGATAGCCTGAACATGCATGCGTAATATCAAATGCAGCCGTATTTGGCTGCAACCCTAAAGCATCGTGTAGAATACAAGCGTTTGGGGGGATTATATGATCAGGTGTTTCCGTACAAAAGATTACGGCATCTACCTCATCGGGACGCAATTCACCAGAATCAATCAGGGTCTTACACGCATTTACGGCAAAATCTAAAGCTGTTTCATTCGGCCCACAGATTGGGCGTTCCTTAACACCCGTTCGTGTTTCAAGATATTCAAAATTCCAATGCGGAAACTGCTTTTTCAATTCGTCATTGGTTAATACGCATGAACCCAAAGAGTAGGCGATTGAACTTATCCCTACCCCCATCATGAAATTCTGCAGAAGAAGCCAAAGTTACAGCAAGTTTTCAAAGAAAGCTTCGATAAGATGAAAGAATTAGCTAAGCAACACTTTCACGCCAAGGGATTAAAAATTGAATTAGGCAGCGGTGCTGTATCAATGAAAAATACCATGCCAGACATAATAACATCTGACATCGTTCCGTCTGCATATAATGAACTTACGCTTGACGCTCAAAAAATGGACATTGACGATAATTCTGTTGCAATTTTCTTTGCTCAAAATGTGTTTCACCATTTCAATGATCCGCAGAAGTTCTTCGACGAACTGATGCGCACGTTAAAAAAAGGGGGCGGCGCCATATTACTCGAACCGTATCACGGACCACTTGCTAGTTTAATATATAGAAATTACATACCTGGTGAAACATTTGACAAATATCAGCCCGAATGGTTTTCCAAACATGAAGGGCCGATGGTTGGAGCCAATCAAGCGCTATCTTATATAGTCTTCAGTCGCGACAGAGCGAAATTTAACGAATTATACCCTGATCTTGAAATTGTTTTCACCGGAATTCAAAACAACTACCTAAGATATATTTTTTCAGGAGGGCTGAATTTTCGTAAACTAATTCCTGACATACTCGACCCTTTACTTCGGCTTTTTGAAGCTATTCTCAAACCCCTAATTTCACTATTTGGCATTCATTACATAATCGTCTTAAAACGATGTCGTTGATTCCCTAGACTATTGTGCAAATTGTAGGAGTGGGTATTGATTATATATTTTATATATTGCTTTTAAAATTCGAAATTCTTTCTCCACTTTATGCTAATGCTGTATGCAAGTGTGTCGGTGCGATGGTGACGTTCAACGGCCACAGAAGACTAACTTTTCCTAAAATTGCTCTAAAAAAAGGTGCCTCAAGTACCATTATTCAGGCTGTGAAATATTCATCTATGCTCCCAATGAATATTGCTGTTTCATCTATCCTGATGACATCGATAATTTCAGCAGGTATCACTGCAGTGTTCGCTAAACTCATTAGCGATGCAATCACTTTCATATTGTTTTTTGCATTCAGTAAATATCTGGTATTCAGATGAACGTAACTGAGAAACCACGTCTACATTTAATTGGCGCGAAGGGCCAGCTTGGTTCTCATTTGATAAAGGTAGCAAAAGCTAACTTTCAAATTGTTGCATATTCAAGCAAACCATCTCTAATGAGCGAAGATTATACAATCCCGTTTCATTATCCTATGCAAGACGCTGTGTCATATGTTTGTGAAAATGAACCGATTATATTCCTCTCGCATTCCAATGCTCGTGAAGATATTGAACAATTAAAGCAGCTTCTCAAAAAATTAGAAGAAAAAAAGCCTCATCCTCGTCAAAAAATTTTCGATAATAGACAAGACGTAGGCCACAAAATCAGAGATTGCTCTGAAAAAGCTAACCAAAAATCTTGTCTAGGTATTGAATATTAGTTGATTAAAAAAATTAAATCATTATAAACAAAAAATAAATATATTTTCTAGATTTTTTCAAGATTGCGACATGCTTCCATATTTCAACCTGACTTATAATAAAATACCGATTTTGTGGCACCGAGCATCTTTACTAGATTACCTGGAGCAAGAGAATTCGCCGGCTAGCATCAAAAAACTCGAGCGCATGATTATCGAGGAATCCTACCTTCCGTCTCTTATTCAGCCAGTAAATATCATGGATGAGCATAAAAACCTGACCCAACAAAACCTTTTGCAACATGAGATAGATGCTACTCAATCTCGACGGGGAAAATGGCTAACCCTACAATTACGGCAAACAAGTGACCAGCCATCGCTCATTATGGTGAACGACGGTCGCGGCGCTCGGCAATGGCTTTTTGCCGAAGCCGGACAGGATATAAAAACACATCTAAATAAGGTTATAGTTGCACTCGAAGCCGATGCTAAAAAGCCAATGCTTTTAATCCTACATGGGGATCTCTCCTCTTATCGCCACGAGATTTCTGATAGACCTATGATTAAAATTGCGCGCACAGCCTATCCGGTAAATCGTATTCAGTTCATTAATAACGAAATTAAATTAGTTAAACCTTCATCCCCACCATCTCATCTTGACCGTCTAGAAGCTGAAAGCATCCATATTATTCGAGAGGTTGTTGCTGAAACAAAAAACCCTGCGATGCTCTACTCAATAGGTAAGGATAGCGCTGTGATGCTCCACCTAGCGCGAAAAGCCTTTTGGCCAGGGTCACCGCCCTTCCCACTCCTTCATGTGGATACAGGATGGAAGTTTCGTGCGATGTACGATTTCCGGGATCAGGTAGCGCAAGCGACTGGTATGGAATTACTGGTTCACAAAAATCCTGACGGCGTTGCAAAAGGTATTAACCCGCTCGACCATGGCTCTACCATTCATACTGACATTATGAAGACCCAAGGGTTGAAACAGGCTCTTGACCACCATGAGTTTGATGCTGCTTTTGGTGGCGCCCGAAGAGACGAAGAAAAAAGCCGGGCAAAAGAGCGTATTTTCTCTTTCCGTACACGTACCCATCAGTGGGACCCAAAGAACCAGCGACCTGAATTATGGAACATCTACAATACGCGCGTTGCTGACGGTGAGACTATGCGTGTCTTCCCACTCTCTAATTGGACTGAGCTCGATATCTGGTCTTATATTTATCGCGAAAACATTCCGATTGTGCCTCTTTATTTTGCAGCTGAACGACCTGTTATAGAGCGTGGCGGCACACTCATCATGGTAGATGATGAGAGGCTTACGCTAACTAAGTCCGATAAGCCCAAGATGCGGCAGGTTCGCTTCCGCACCCTTGGTTGCTACCCACTCACAGGCGCCGTTGAAAGTAATGCTGCAACGCTTGAAGATATTATTCTGGAACTACTTACAGCCCGCCAATCTGAACGGCAAGGAAGAGCCATTGATAAGGATAGCTCTGCATCAATGGAGCAGAAGAAAATGGAGGGCTATTTCTAATGAGTAGCCAGGCAGACAAAACAGATATTCAAGCGTATCTTAAATCCCAATCCAACCTCGATACGTTGCGGTTTATCGCCTGTGGTTCGGTTGATGACGGTAAAAGTACGCTTATCGGACGCATGTTGTTTGATGCTAAATGCTTGTTTGATGATCAAGTATCCACTTTACAGCATGACTCAAAAAAACATGGAACCCAAGGTCAAGACATAGATTTTGCTTTATTAGTAGATGGCCTGTCTGCAGAGCGGGAGCAAGGCATTACTATTGATGTTGCCTATCGTTTTTTTGCGACCGACCAGCGAAAATTCATTGTTGCTGATACGCCTGGACATATTGAATATACCCGTAACATGGCAACTGGCGCCTCAACCGCCACTCTTGCTATTATCCTTGTAGATGCTCGCCATGGCATTATGGATCAGACACGACGGCACACTTTGATCTGTCAGTTAATGGGTATTCGCCAGATTATACTTGCCGTCAATAAAATGGATTTGGTTCATTACGAGCAGACTATTTTTGAGAGTATTTGCGCCGACTATAACGCTTTCACAGCTGATATAAGGTTTGATGATATTACCCCTATCGCTCTATCTGCATTAAAGGGAGAAAATGTGACGAGCCAGTCTGGTAAAATGCGCTGGTATCGCGGGCCAACCCTTATCTCAAAGCTAGAAACGGTGGATACAACACCATTCCAGTCCTCCGATGGTTTTGCACTTCCGGTTCAACTCGTAAACAGGCCAACCCCAGATTTTCGAGGATTTAATGGCATTGTCATGCGTGCACCCGTTAAGGCAGGCGATAAAGTGCGAGTATCACCAAGCGGCGCCACGTCTAGCGTGAAGCATATCTGGCTTGCGGGTGCTGAGCTTAAAGAAGCGGTACCCGGGCTAAGTGTGACGCTTGAGCTTAAAGATGAAATCGGCATTTCGAGAGGAGATGTTATTTCCGCTGCAAGCCATCCAATTGAGACCTCAGACCAGTTCGAAGCAGATATTGTCTGGATGAGCCGTCAAGCAGGTCATTCAGGAAGAACCTACTCATTAAAGCTTGCAGGACAGAATGTAACTGCCACACTTGCATCGCTCAAATATCAGATTGATGTGAACAATGGACGACAGCTAGCCTCAACTGCACTGAATTTGAATGAGATTGCCCGTGTTACGCTGAATACGCAAAGACCTATTTGCTTTGATGATTATGATACAACACCGCAACTGGGTGCCTTTATCCTGATTGACAACCAGACTAATGAGACAATCGCTGGTGGCATGATCCGGTTTGCGCTCCGGCGCGCTAAAAACATTCACAGACAACAGACAGATATTGATAAAAACGATCGCCGAACATTAAATGGGCACACATCAAAAACTTTCTGGTTCACGGGGCTTTCTGGGTCTGGAAAATCTACGATTGCAAATGAATTTGCCAATGAGCTTCATGCCCGCGGCATCCGCACCTATATTCTTGATGGTGATAATATACGGCACGGCCTGAACAAAGACCTTGGCTTTACCGATGCTGATAGGGTTGAAAATATCCGCCGCATCGCCGAAGTTGCAAAATTGATGGTTGATGCTGGTATTGTTGTGCTAACCGCTTTCATTTCACCCTTTAGGGCCGAGCGCGACATGGCACGCAGCCTGTTTGATGAAGGTGAATTTGTTGAGGTGTTTGTCGATACGCCAATGAAGATCTGTGAACAACGCGATGTAAAAGGGCTTTATAAGAAGGCACGTGCAGGCGAAATACCGAATTTCACCGGTATCGGGAGTCCTTATGAAGGCCCTGAAAACCCCGAAGTAACACTAAAGACAGAAGGAAATGACTTTTCTGACATATTGACGGAACTCATGAAACGATTATAAATCTGAAAAACTGCCGATTTAGTCTAATGCTCTTATCTCAGACTGCCTAATTTCTGCAGCTGTCGGCGCATTGGCGATCCAACCGCCGCCGAGCATCAGGCTATTATCGCCAGCATCATAGATAACGCCAGCCTGACCGCGGGCAATGCCATATTCGGGTGCCTCTAGCTCTAGCCTAACACGCTGGCCTTCCATCATGAAGAGCCGCGCTAATGAAGCAGGCGCTGTATTACGCAGTTTAGCAAAAACAGCTATCCCCTTCTCCATCATATCAGTGGTAGGCAGAAGGTCAGGTGAAATCCAGTTCATCTCATCCAGATAAACAGTCTCGCAAGCAAGAGCTGATTGCGGGCCAACCAGAACAGTATGGGACGCTGCGTCAATGCCCACCACATAAAGCGGGCCATCATCGTCCGGCACATCCTTGCGGCCGCCAATGCCAAGCCCGCGGCGCTGACCAATCGTATAATCAATCACGCCATTATGACTGCCAAGCACAGTACCATCAAGATGACGGATTTCACCTGCTTCAACAGCGCCCGGACGCAATTTACGCACAATATCACCATAGCGCCCGTTCGGCACAAAACAGATATCCTGACTATCTGGCTTATCCTGCACGGACAGGCTGAAACGAGCGGCAAGAGCGCGCGTCTCTGTTTTTGTCATACCACCAAGAGGAAACCGCAGATAATCGAGCTGTTCAGGTGTAGTCGCAAACAGAAAATAGGACTGGTCCTTGCTCTCATCAATACCGCGGCGCAGGCAGGCAAGACCCTGCTTTACCTCACGGCGAATATAATGGCCGGTAGCAAGGCAGTCTGCCCCTAAATCGCGCGCGGTCTGCAAAAGATCGGTAAATTTTACTGTCTGGTTACAGCGCACACACGGAATAG
>Ga0209533_1003074_pt1 | contig 14899 bp, 12 predicted proteins | sample COG_04_FD_184748 | JGI IMG/M metagenome (GOLD analysis project Ga0209533, IMG submission 184748) | Pelagic Microbial community sample from North Sea - COGITO 998_met_04 (SPAdes) (version 2) | ecosystem: Environmental > Aquatic > Marine > Neritic zone/Coastal water | place: Helgoland, sampling...
CTAATAGGTGGATTGCTTTCACACAAAACAATTTAATTGATAAATATTTTTCTAGTATCCGTATTAATACGAATGAAAATAAACCATTGATAAGCAATGACAAAATTGAAAAATAAAAGTTGTTGATGAAAAAACGAGAACAGACGAAGATTGACACCATTAGTAAAAAAGAAAATAGTAGATTCACCTTTATCACCTGGACTTCCTTACGCGCGGCAATTAGATGCGGATAATAAACCAATGATACTGACAATAAGAATCCACTCATTGCATAATTATACACACCAACTGCGCCGGACATATATTGGGGAAAATATAACTCTAAGAATAGACTGCCATATTGCCAAAAAAATAAAGAAAATACAGAAGAACAGAAAAAAATAAAATATACATTAAGTTCACCGACCCCTAACGCGTCCTGGACTTTTGATCGACCACTGACAATTAAAATATATGGGCCCAATACCTTCCCTAAAGAATTGACTATTGTTATTCCTAATTGAAAAAATAGTGCATAAAACCCATAAAAAGCTATATGTTCTTCGCTCCCTACCCATAGAAGGATAATTCGGTCTGACACTTGAAGTAGAAATGCGCTAATTGTTAAAAGGAATGGAGCATAACCGATACTTAATACCTTTCTAAATGTATTAGGCCGTGCCAATCTAGCATTTAATGGTTTATCAGATACAATCAGATAGTAAATAACAGAGCAAAAATACCCAAGAAATATACTAAACGCAGCCCCAAGTACACGATAGTTTTCTACTAATAAATAGGCTGCAGACAATTGTACAATTGCGAAAATAAGCAATCCAATAACAAAAGAGCGAAACTCCCCCTCACATCTTGCTTTTGCTTGAAAAAATGAATACTGCTGAAGCAAACTTAATGAAAAAAGCACTAGAAATATCTTAATGTCAATTACATTAAAAAGATAAAGAAAAGATGCCATCCCTAGATATATAAAAAATAGTGAATTTATAATTCCACTAGTTTCTTTAATAACTAAATATTGAACTTGACTGCCTTCTCCGATCAACAATGGATAGCATTTATTAAAGTAACTCAAAGCTCCTAAATGTAAATACGGTCCCATTCGAACGAAAAGTATCATTACTGCCCATTCCGCATACTCGTTAACTAGTAACCAACTAGCCAAAAGGAACTCAAATAGATATAAAGGGATTTTGGAAAGAAACTCACCAGAAAGAGAAACTACTAAATTCCTAGCAACATTATTTTCTTTCATGTGTACAACCAATATCACTTATCTTTTTTCTTGACACCAAGCTACCGATCAAAAGCCATAAAATCGGTTCATTGTAAAGGTTGAATACGAAACAGGAATATAACAAATAGCTCACGATGCTCCACTTAAAAACGAATAAACGATCGCCTGCATTAAAAACTCTAAATAGAAACAATAAAAAACAGAAATAGTAGATTATTGAAACAACCCCAAAACTAATTACTGGATTAATGTAACTAAAATGAACATTTCTGTGCCCCTCGATCACCTCTATTTCTGAATCCGTACTAATATAGTCGTATGAGAAGCCAAAGCCGAGCCCTGTAAAAGTACTAAGGGATTGGTTCCTCCACATGTTAAAAGAAGACTCTAGTTCAGTAATTCTACCGGCGGAATAATAATTTAGTGACTTAGAGGTGTCGAATTCCAATTTGGAGCTTATTTTTTCAGTTAAGCTTGAGCTAAGACTCACTATGACAGCAGATATCGCAAAGCAAAATGTCATAATTTTAAGCAGTCTTGCCCCATATTTATTAATAATCAAGGGAAGAACTAAAAAACTACCACCTAAAAGTGCGACAATAACACCTCTCTTTCCCGAGGCGAGTATTAAAGTAAATGTCAAAATTGCTATAAGGAAATTCTTTTTATGAACGCTGTATGCAAAAACGACAATTAAAATTTGAGTAGCTAATCCTATGTAAATACTTGTTCCAAAAAAATATGGAGCAACATATATTAATATGACAACAATTGTTATCGATGATAGAACGCATATGGACAATAACTTAAAAAACTGATCAGCTTTATCCATAATCGGGTTATGATAATAATAAATAAATATTAATAATCCTGCAAGATAATGTAAAAAGCCTGAGGCGATATTGGATGCAATGTTTCCTTGCACTAGGCCAGCCAAGACGCCATAAAGACCGATACTTAAAAGTATCCACCAAATTTTTGGTGGGCTTAAAACGGCAGACTTTAACAATTGAATAAAAAATATAATTACTACTAACGGTTCCAGAGACCGCAGTAAAATAGCCATATATCCGAAGTCACCGATTAAAGTCCGTCCCAGGTATAAGAATGGCGATAAACTGTAGAAGACTATTACTGCCCTTTCGGTCAATTTAAGAGGCATCGGTTATAGGCTACCTGGCCGTATTGCATATGAACCTTGTTGTAATATATGTTTCGCATACACTTCAACCCCTGAGGCTAGCACCTCCATTTCTTGATTATTTAAAGGATTTAGGTCTGTTGCATAATCCAGAGGGAATACGTAACCTTGAATTAATCCCCCCAACATATATTCGACAACTGACCCCGCCAGTTCCGATGTGGAGGAATTATCAGACTGATAAACTTCCCACACTGTTTCCTCCAAGCCCTTTAAATCGGCTAACGTCTCAAGACTCTTAATCTTCTTTCCTGGATCATAATAGGCTGAGCCAAGGGTAATAAGTGGTTTTTTCCTCATAACTGCTTCAACACCAACGGAACCTGTCCAAGTTAGGACTACATCGGCATGCTCCATTAATTTATTCGAAGACATATCGAACGGTGCCAATACTACTTGGGAATTATGTTGAAATGATTTATAGAATTCTGATTTTCTAAGGGCATTTGCACTAGGATGTTCTTTGGTAACAATTAATATCTTGCCATAATCGTTACCAAGTATTGTATTAATAACTGAATAGAAGTTTGACAACTCGGCAGATGTCCCCCAGTAGTCTAAACTACATTCTGGGTAGAATTGCAAGGGCAAATATACAATCAACCGCCCTTCAGATCTTGCCGAATCTATCAGATCTAACCAATTCGATTGTTCGTATTGCCTGTAAAAAATTTGTTCTAATTTTCTACAACTCATACTATGACTCGATGCTACACTATTAAAGTAGAAGTTATCTGGATCTCGGTCAATAATTTTTTTGAAAAAATAGTACGTTATTTTAATTTTTTCTTTTAAATACTTAGTAAAAAACATGGAAAAAGGTGTTGTTTTCCACATGAAGTCCTTTTGCATGTTGGGTACGTAATCATTACGAGAAAGATCTGTTAAAGCATTCACAACATCTTCGCTAGAAAATTCTGATAAGCGAATTAACTCGCCACGTGAAGTTAATCGCGAATAACCATTGACCATATTATTTAAAAATCCCAAATATTGACTATTTTTTTGCCTAAGTACTTGATCGAAAACATCAAGAACAAATGAATCCATAACCATACCAAAGACAATGTCAATTTCATATTTTTTGACAATCCTTTCAACAGCAAGAGTCATTGCAACGACTTTTTCTTGCGCTTTCGTACGATCTAATGATCTTAGATATCTACACCTCCGAACAACGCCAGACAGATCAACTTTTAAGTCAGGCGCATCTAATCCGGCTTTAATATCGTTCACTGCACGATAATAAAACCCCATAATCCATATGTTTTCATGACCGCGGTGGTCACTCGCATAGATTATATTATCAAACGACGGGACTTTTTCCGCCAACTCATGAAAAAAAGTTTTTATTCTTGGTCGTGTGTATACTAATACGTTCATTTAAATAAGCCTTAATATCTAGAGGTGAAACCCATCATCTATAATAATATTTTGTCCAGTTACATAACGAGACTGATCGGACACCAAGTACATAATTGAGCCAATAACTTCCTGTACGTCCAACATACCAGTACCGTTTGTTTGTTCTCTGTATGCACTAATGAATGAATCGGGTTGGTGATCAAATATACCACCTGGACTAACGCAATTTATACGGAATTTACTGTCATTCACATAGGCTACTACATATTTATTTAGATGCAAAATAGACGACTTTATTGCTGCATATTCGACAGGAACTGTCATTGTTGTGCCACTATAAATTTTAAATTTTGGTGCTATCACGCCGTAAATAGACGATATGTTAACCAAGGAAAACGGATTATTAGCGCCTTTATAATATAGTGCACATTGTTGAGTAAATAGAAATGTGCTTCCTAAGTGTAATGCAACATTTTCATTAAAGTTAGCTAAGGTAACTTCAAAGAAGTGCTTCCCGTAATTTTTATTACGTGGATATGTCGCATTAACAGCTCCATCTATTCTCGGGATTTTTTTAAAAAAATTCTTTACTTCTTTTTCAACTGTAACATCTATAGATTCCAAAGTTAGCTTTGCATTGGCTAAATCCACACCGATTTCAATTAACCTTTTTTTCATTTCACTTACATTTATGTCAGCTGCAATTACACTACCACCCTGCTTCAATATCGCTGACACTAAAAAACAGCCCAACAAACCACCAGCGCCCACGATCAAGATGACTTTGCTCTCTAATAAGCTTTCCACTATTGTTCGCCCCCTAATATTGCCTCTGCTAACCTAAAGTCATAAATATCGTCTATATCTACTGCGCGGACTTTTGGAACTTCAATACTTGTTACTTTTCCTATGAAAAGACTATTGTTGTTAAGTACATATTGTTTAGTTGTTGCGTACACGACAGTTGTGATATCAAATACCTCTGGAGCATCTTGGCGGCGGGTGACCTGATCTTTTAACAAATTAACAAGCTCAACCGTTCCATTATCATTTCTTTTCACCATATTAAAGTATGGGCTTCGGTTGGATGGTGTTATTGATATACAGATGTCTGCTTTCATTGTAGAACGTCTTTCTATAGCAGTTTCAACATCGAGAACACTTCTTAGGGGACTGGTTGCTGGCAAACTTATAAAGCCCTCAAAATCACCGTAATACCTCTCAGCCCACTCGGCACCGTGACGCCAAGAGAGCCACTCGGGGCTTGTATCTGTAGCAAGTTCTAATGGTCTTTCTATTAATATCGCACCCGATTTAATTGCTATATCGGATATATCTTGTGAATCTGTTGACACAAAAACACGATCTATTGATGGACACGCAATTGCAGTGTCTATTGAATATTGTAACAATGGTTTGCCCACTAATTTTTTTATATTTTTTCCTGGCAGGCCCTTGGACCCTCCTCTAGCAAAAATAAAAGCAAAGTTTTTCATGTCATATCTCAATTTATTAGTCTTTTTTGTTTTTAATTGTATCGATCAGTTCTACTATCGATATAGCACTAGCAACTGCTTCAGTAGTGATCGATTTATCTCCAATCGAATTAATAAAATCAGATATCATTTGTGTGTACATTTGATTTTTATCCCAGTGAGGATCTGTATATAGGACCGATACCTCTTTTTCCGCTGTTAACGTTAATGTATTTCTTTGCAGGTCCCAGTCAATTCTTCCTTCACTTCCGATGAAACTACATTTTCGATGAGCTTTACGTTGTAGGAAATCCAAATGAATTGTAGTTACTACTCCTGACGACGTAATGGCAATAATATCAGCGATATCTTCGACCTTTAAATCCAATTTATCTGATGACCGTAAAACTGCACATTTCATAGTCAGAGTACCTAGAAGCCATTGTGTGTAATCCAACTCGTGACTGAGTTCTAATAGCGCTCCACCTCCTAATTTAGGATTCGCAGAAACGCTGTCTCTATAATCCGTGCCGGGGCGCCAATCGGGAAGATATTGGCCTACTTCAATGTGTGCATTGTAAAGAGTTCCGATAAGAGATTGTTCCAAACTTTTTTTCAATATAACGGCAGAGGGCAAGTATCTAAGGCAATAACCTACAGCAACGGGTGTACCATATCGTTCAATTGCTTCCATGATGGCGTTCGCGTCCTCTACCGATGAACTAATAGGTTTTTCAATAAGGACAGGGATACCAGCCTCTATTAAAGGTATTGCATGATGGGCATGACATGTAGATGGCGAAGCGACAACAACGAAATCAACCTTAGAGTCTATTAAAACTGCAATATTGGTAACTAGAGTATCAGAATTAGTAATATTTTCCTTAGGGACTCTACCACTTGAAGACATCGAAAATAGTTCAGCACTCGGGTACATAGATTTTAAATTAAACCTATGACGAGTCGCAATGCTGCCTAACCCAATAACAGCAACTTTATTCATAGTTAAACAAGACCCAGAGTATGAATATCCGATTGCGCTCGTTTGAAATCCTCCATGCGTCCAATATCTAACCAATAGTCAAATAAGGGGTACATGCCAACTACCCCATCGTTCTCAATTCGCTTTTCAAGAAGGGTTGGCATGTCAATATAAGTATTTTCCAGTACGCTATTAAATACGCTCGGGTTTATGACGTATATACCAGTATTAACATGGAAATAGTGGCTTGGTTTTTCTTCCATCGTAATAACCCTATTTCGTTCTCCCTGTACTACCCCATAAGGTACCTGGTATTCGTATTCACGCACACACATAGTTGCATCCACCTTCTCAGCATTATGGAAATCTAACAGCTTGACGAAGTCTAAATTTGTTAACACATCGCCATTCATCATTATCAAAGGCAATTGAGGTATATCCTTGGGGAGCAATCCTAAAGCACCACCCGTCCCAAGGGGACTTTCCTCATGTACGTAATTTATAACTACATTCCATTTTTCACCATTACCAAAGTGGTCTGTAATCATTTGAGGTAGGTAGTGAGTGGATATATAGAACCTATGAAATCCATTTCTTATTAGATGGAGTAATGTCGTTTCTAGAAGAGGCTTTTCTCCAATTTTTAATAATGGTTTAGGACAATTGTCAGTTAGCGGGCGCAATCTAGTACCAAAGCCACCTGCCATAAGAAACACGGGGTTATCTAGTTTTTTAATAGCCAACAGAGCTTGCAAGGTTTTTAAGCCTATAAGTGTTCCATTATCAACAATAGGAATCGCCAGTAAAACCTTGGCCTCCATTAACCTTATTAACTCTTGATCTGATAAGGAGGGGGACGCGGTCGTTGGACTTAAATTCATTACGTCAGAAGCAATATCTTCCATATTAAGGCCCCTTAACAACCCCCTTCGGATATCCCCGTCTGTAACCGTACCTAACAATTTTGAAGACTCATCCACAACCAAGACAATCCTTAACGCTCCGAAATCTATAACAGTCAGGGCATGCCTCAGATTGTCATTAGCTGATATTATCACCTGCTCAAATATATCTTTCATAATAAACCTATTTTATGAAGTTTTTTGCTGGATAAACTGTTTTTCCACTTGGAATATTTTTTGTAATTGTCACGCCAGCACCTATCACCGTATCTTTTCCTATTTTTACTAAATGGATAATATTTGCACCAGTACCCACATGAACATTATTATTTAAAACAACTCCACCACTTAATGTTGCAGAGGGGGCAATATGATTATGTTTTCCAACATTGCAGTCATGCTCAATAATTGCACCTGAGTTTATAATTGTATTTGCACCAATTATCGCTCCCGTTTGTATAATTGATCCAGTCAATATCTGCACCCCTTCCTGCAGCTCCACATGGCTTGATACGAGGGCATTAGAGGCAATAATTGTTTCAAATTCATAGCCAAGAGCCTTAAATTTATCGTAGATCGAAGACCGTAAACTACTACCAGGCAAGGAGCCAATTCCGTTTACCAATTTAATAATTTCTTTATCAAACTTTAAAATATCGTCATCATTTTTAAGATGCTCAATATCACTAAATACACTTTTTGACTCAATTTCTGGGCTAACCAAACCAAGGATGTCTCTATTCTGCTGTTTTAAAATATCAACTAACACACTGGCATGTCCACCGGCCCCAATAATCACTAATGGCTTACCCAAAAATCACCTCGCCTTCGGCATGATCTTGCGTTGCTTCTTTACCTATAAAATCCCACAAGCGATATGGACTGATACCATTTCCTGGTCGTTTGATAGTTAAATTGTCAAGACTATAAATTTCACCAATTTTTATCGATTTTGCAGCGACTAAGCTTTTGCGAGCTATTGCCATATTTTTAGTTTCAGAAGGCCTAGGCCCCTTCAGGCCGTTTCCCAAGGATTTCTCAACCTCACGAATACCTAAAATCATTGCCTTCAGCTCAGTTGGGTTAAGTGAGGCTTTATGGTCTGGTCCCTCCATCTCTTTATCTAAAGTGAAGTGCTTTTCAATTAATACTGCTTCCCGAGCTACTGCTGCAATGGAGACTATTATCCCTGCGCTATGATCTGAATAACCAACGGGTAATTTAAAAGCACTAGCCAATGTTTCAATTGCCCTTAAATTAATATCCTCAAGTGGTGCAGGATATTCTGTCGTACAATGTAATAAAGTCACTTTTTCTTTAAGTGCCTTCTGCCCTTCATCAGAGAAATACGCCTTCTGAAATAATTCTAGCGATGGCTCATCTTCTTTCTGATATATGTATCCAAAAGCAATTACTCCCAAAACAGATTCTATATCAGATAATGACGCCATACCGGTAGAGACTATCAAGTCACAACCTGTCAATGCATGCTCAAGAACCAATGGAGCATTAGTTATTTCACCAGAAGGTATCTTTAATTTTGTTAGACCAAGATCATCCACCAAAAAACTAAGACTTTCAGAATCAAAAGCAGTAGAAAGAAACTCAATGCCCAATTTATTACAGTAGGCTACTAATTCATGATGAACTTCATAACTAAGCTCTAGTCGTGTCAACATGTCTAGCTGAGACTCACTCTTCCTGGTATTGACTACTTGATAATCAGCTTGCTTTGCGTTCTGGGTTACTATTCTTTTTGCTTTGAAAGTTTGAAATTTTACTATATCTGCACCAGCCCGATAGGCTGCGTCAACTAATTTAAATGCGAGTTTCTCGTTTCCATTATGATTAACACCTGCTTCTGCAATTATTAACGTCATATCAGGATATAACCTCTAAGTCGTGAAATTTCTTAATTTCAGTCGACGCAATATTTTTTATCATTTCAATAACCTGTTTACTAGCGTCGCCCTGGCCATAAGGATTGTCTATTATTTCATCCTTTTGTTTATAGCTTCGTGAAACGGCTTCTTGAATCTTACTCCGAATATCGTGCTGATCCACATTACAATGTAGTACACTTTTTGCGGCCATTCTTCCACCTTGTCTTGAACCTATATTGACTGTTGGGACGTCAAAAGACGGCACCTCAATAATACCACTAGATGAATTTCCAATTACAACTGACGCATTTTTAACTGCGCTTAAATACCGAACGTGGCCTAACGATTTGACTGCACAGACTCGCTTGGGCTGGTCACTAGAGTATTCTTCCAATAAAGGAATAACACTCCGACCGCCATCATCAGCATTTGGGTAAGTAAATATTATTTTATATTCTGGAAAATAATCTAGTGCACATAGTATTGCTTTAAAAGTTATTGTTGGATCTTCATCTCCAACAGTAACAGGATGGTACGTTACGATAAAATACGGTTTACTTAATTCAAAATCTAAAGAGACTGAAATATCCTCAACGGAAATAAAGCTGCCTCGAGTGAGATGATCCAAACCAATTGCACCCACATTTCTAACTCGATCGGGATTCTCTCCCAATTGCAGTATTCGTGTACGATGTTCTTTGGTCGATGCACAATGTAGATAACTCATCTTTGTTATCGCATGGCGAATTGAGTCATCATAGGCACCTTCCGTAATTTCACCACCATGCAAGTGTAGTATAGGTATTCTTAAAATCATGGCGGTTTGTGCTGCAGCCAATGCTTCGTATCTATCGCCTAATATTACTAAAATGTCAGGTTTTAAACGGTCTAGTGCATCAGAAAAGCCCAGCACCCCAAGTCCCATACTTTTGGCTGTGCCTACAGCAGAGTTAGAAGAAAGCAATATTTCAACTTTCTCATCAATATCAAACCCATCACTTTCAATCTGCTTGAAAGTTAAACCAAATTCAGGTGAAAAGTGACTCCCAGACACTAATAGTTGTAACAATAATTGAGTATCGTTTTGAATGTCCTTTAGCAACCAATACAATAATCCATATTCTGCTCTGGTTCCTGTGAATACGGCTATTTTTCTGATCATAACTGTTTCACCAAAAAAGTTGTTGAACTTGGGATATTAACTAAATGAGCTTCTACCCATTCAGAAATTTTTAAATCACCCCGTAGGCAATTTTGAAACATAGGCAGTCGATGCATTAGCTGCCATACCGGACGTGTCATCACACCTTTCTCATTGGTTTCTTTAAGTAAAAGGTTTCTGGTTATACTATCCGGGCAAATAATTGCATTTAGCCAGTAGTTGGACTGGGCATACTCAGGTTCATCCACGAATTTAAAATCACTCGCTGAGAATAGAGATTTATATTTTTTTGCAAGTTCTTTTTTTTGTTTTAAGAAAACGGGTAACATTTCCATCTGTGCACACCCTAATGCCGCGTTTAAATTAGGAAGTCGGTAATTAAACCCAGGCTCATCATGATAAAATTCATAAGGGTGTGGCACTTTTGCAGTCGTTGTAATATGACGTGTATGTACTCCATCACTGTAGTTTTTACACAAGACCATACCACCACCACCCGTGGTAATCACTTTATTACCATTAAAGCTCATAGCTGAAAAATTACCGAGTGTGCCAGTATGCTTACCCTTGTAAAAAGAACCTAAACTTTCCGCTGCGTCCTCCACCAATACTAGATTCCATTTCAGACATACGATCAATAATTCATCTAACTCAACTGGATGGCCAAAGGTATGCATTGGTACCACTGCTTGGATTCGTCGTCCTGTTTGCATGTGAATACAAACTCCAGCGGAATTTATTTTTGCACTATCCTCAAGATATTCATCTACTGCTAGTGGAGATAGACCCAAACTGACCTTTGAAACGTCTACGAAAATCGGTTCTGCACCAATGTGATACAACGCGTTGCAGGTCGCAACAAACGTTAAGGCTTGCGTGATAACTAAATCACCTGCAGTTACACCAGCCATATACAGTGCGGTATGAAGAGCAGCGGTACCATTAACCGTAGCGACGGCTTTAGTAGTACCTGTGTATAATTCAATCTGTTTTTCGAAGTCTTCAACGTACTTACCAACACTTGAAACAAAAGTACTCTCAATAGTTTCCAGCACGTATTTTTTTTCGTTTCCTGAAAATGTCGGAGCATGCAACGGAATAAATTCATTGGTTTGATAAGTATCACGCACAAAATCAATTAGCTTTTTTATCATACTGGCCACCCTACATTTTGCTGTCTAAATAATTACCCGTTTCTATATGTCCAAAATCAGGAATCATCTTAAAAAACAAATCAACTATTTGTTCCTTATTCCACTCCTCGTTAGATTTGATGCGGACTATTTCATTTTCAAATAGTGTGACTAATTCATCGCTATATACAGCTTCATTTTTAATGACACCTAAGTCCTCAAAACGCAACATATCTAATGCTTCATCGTTAGTGAAAAACTCCTCAAAATCTTTTTCACCCGTAGTGTTACTGTTTGTAAAAAAACAAGGCCATTTAGCTTTTTCCGGAAGCGTTTTAATCAATTCACGGGCATCATCTTCTGATTCACATAGATATGGTTCATAACCTATTTGATTAAGATACTTAACCGCAATATCTGAAAATGAAACTAAATGAAGTGCTTCACTTAGTTTGGGGAAAAAAATATCTCGATTCTCACCAAATATACAAGACATTAAACAAAGTTCACCTGATTCTTGAGCAGTAACGAAATATCTCTTAATATCTTTTGGTGCTACAATGGGCTGTCGTTTTTGAATACGCTGATTAAAACCATAAAGAAGTGACCCATCTGAGAATGCTACATTTGCAAAGCGAGCTGTTGAAATTTCAATATCTGCACTTCGGCGCATTAAAAACATCTCCATAATACGCTTAGATGCACCCATCATATTCACGGGATTGGCTGCTTTATCTGTAGACACACAAAAGTATTTTTTCACTCCATGCTGGATTGATTGTCTAATAGTCTTATCCGTATTTAATATATTTACATCTATCATGCGCATCAATGTAAACGCGTCTTTTTCACTCCGAACATGCTTAAGAGCAGACAAATTCAATACATAATCGTATTCACCATCTAACTTTATGAACGCATCGTATTCTACAGATCCAATGTCTAACGCAAATGTTTGAAAATCCCCTTCGATGTACCCATATGAGCTACGGATGTCACGGACCAGCTCAACCATGTTGTTTTCACTAATGTCAACAACATGTAGTTTTTTAGGATTTCGCTTAAATATTTCTTTAGTTACAGCCTGTCCAATTGAACCTGCACCACCCAAGACTAAAAATCTTGAACTAGAAATTTTTTCAATGAGTATTGGTTCATACTTCACAAAATCATTTTCAAACAACTTTTGTGTTCGACCTATCAGATGTAATATTGAACTCATAATTATCTCCAAATCCCTTTCGTATCAATGATCAATCCGGTTTTTGGTTTAACACTCTTGAACTCTTTATGGTCAACCAGTAGCAAGTGTATATCAGACTTCTCACATGCCTTTTGTAATATAACTAATTTTGCCCCTTCTAAATCTCTAGGTAATTCCATAATATTGGGCTCAACTGTAAATACATTTCCAGAATGCATATTAATAATTTTCTTAACTATGTCAACCGCAGGGCTTTCTCTTAGATCATCAATATCTTGCTTAAATGCTAAACCATAACACGAAATATTTATATCCCGAGTAGTCTTTTCTGGGTTCTCTTGGAGAAAATCTGATATGGCTATTTTAACTTTTTCTAACACCCAGCTTGGCTTGTTATCATTAACTTCTCGTGCGGTTCGAATCAATCTAGCTTCTGTTGGTGTTTTGCTGACTATAAACCAAGGGTCAACTGCAATGCAGTGCCCGCCTACTCCCGGGCCAGGCTGCAAAATATTTATACGCGGGTGCCTGTTTGCTAAAGAAATCAGTTCCCAAACATCGATATCTAACTTATCACATATTATCGACAGCTCATTTGCGAAGGCAATTTGAACATCTCTACAACTGTTCTCTGTAAGCTTTGCCATCTCCGCAGTTCGAGCGTTTGTTCCTACACACTCACCCTTAACAAATGTTTTATACAATTGAGAAGCAAGTTCTGTACACTTTGGTGTCATCCCACCAATTACACGATCATTGCTTACAAGTTCTTCTAGGACCTTACCCGGTAACACGCGCTCTGGGCAGTGAGCAATTCGAATGTCAGATTCTTCACCTGCTTGTTGTGGAAAAGTTAAATCAGTTCTCGCTTCAGCAAGCCATTCGGCCATTTGCTCAGTAGCACCTACAGGCGAAGTAGATTCTAGTATTACCAAATCACCTTTTTTTAATACTGTGGAGATTGATTTTGAAGCGGCTTCTATATATTTCAAATCAGGTTCGTGGTTTTCGCCCTTAAAAGGTGTAGGTACAGCAATTAGAAAAGCGTCTGCGGGTTCGGGCGTGGTAGTTGCTCTTAAATAACCTTCCATCACGGCAGCGTGAACGACCATATCTAAGTCTGGTTCTACAATATGTATTTTACCTTCATTGATGATATCGACCGCACTTTGGTTAACATCTACACCGATGACTTTAATTTTACGAGAAGCAAATACTGCTGCTGTAGGTAAACCAATGTAACCCAGACCAATTACAGATATTGTTTCAAATGCCATTCTTAATCCTTATTTCTATGTCGCTTTAAGGGCTTCAATAATTCGAGTACATGCTTCACCATCACCATAAGGGTTATGTGACCTAGCCATACGTGCATAATGTTCTTCGTCTTCAATCAGAAGCGATACTTCTTCCAAAATTTTAACTGGGTCGGTACCCACTAATTTAACTGTACCCGCTTCAACGGCTTCAGGGCGTTCCGTAGTTTCACGCATAACTAATACTGGCTTACCCAATGAAGGCGCTTCTTCTTGAATACCACCTGAATCGGTTAAAATAATATGGGCTTTGTCCATCAAGTATACAAATGGCAAATAGTCTAAAGGTTCAATTAAGTGAACATTATCTACACCAGCCAATATACGGTTAACTGGTTCACGTACATTTGGGTTTAAATGAACCGGGTAAATGACTTTATAGTGAGGGTACTTAACGGCTATATCATGAAGTGCCTCACATATACGTTCAAAACCTCCACCAAAACTTTCGCGCCGGTGGCCAGTAACTAAAATAAAGGGCTTGTCGATCCAAGAAAATTGCTTATCGAATCTGGCCTGAGCATCTTCCTGTCTCAATAAATTGTCTCTTACATCTAATAATGCATCGATTACCGTATTTCCGGTAACAACGATATTATTTTCATCAACCAATTCACGCAATAAGTTGCTCCTGCTCGTTTCAGTAGGGGCGAAATGTAATGTAGCCAGCTTTCCCGTAAGGGTCCTATTAGCCTCTTCAGGCCAAGGTGATAACATGTTTCCAGTTCGTAAACCTGCTTCTACATGGCCTACTTTTATTTGTTGGTAAAAAGCAGCTAGCGACGCTGAAAATGTTGTTGTTGTGTCGCCATGTACTAACACCCAGTCAGGCTCAAACTCGTCAAATACAGGCTTTAAACCTAGTAGTATTCGGCTTGTAATATCTGAAAGATCTTGACCTGGCTTCATGATATTCAGATCATAATCAGGTTTAATTTGAAATAATTCCAAAACTTGGTCGAGCATCTCCCTGTGCTGTGCCGTCACGCATACTTTGGCAATAATGCTACTATCGCCGGCTAAGGCCTTTACCAAGGGAGCC